>Ga0209502_10003471_pt1 | contig 12388 bp, 8 predicted proteins | sample ArcticOcean_MG_C_10_FD_187442 | JGI IMG/M metagenome (GOLD analysis project Ga0209502, IMG submission 187442) | Marine microbial communities from western Arctic Ocean - ArcticOcean_MG_CB11_90 (SPAdes) (version 2) | ecosystem: Environmental > Aquatic > Marine > Oceanic | place: Arctic Ocean...
CATCTTTAGGTAGGTCATCTGCCCATTTATCTAAATAAGGATCCATGTTGTAGCAATGAACGCAGCCGTACCAAAATAACTCTATTACCTCAATTTTATCTTTTGCTTCTGTAGGTATTTCTTGCTTGGTGGGTTTAAAATTAACACCAGGTTGAGGCTGAACTCCAAATACAAATGTAGAAAATGAAATTAGAACAATTAATATTAGTTTTTGCATAGCTTTCTCCTATTATTTTTACCTAGTTAATTTTAGGCTTAGTAAGTTTAATTAAGTTCGCTTTAAATCCTTCTTTAATGAGCTTTTCTCGAACACGTCTTGTTTTAACAAACTCAGTATATGGCCCAACACAAACACGGTGAAAATTATTGTCGCCTATTTTGGCAGACATTATTACAGATTCAAAACCCATTAAAGCCAGCTTAGCTTTTAAATTATCTGCTGGACTTACCTCTGAAAATGCCCCCACTTGTAAGTAATAATTAACATCTCTATTAATGTCTGGATCCGACTTTGTCTCGTTATTTGAGAAGTTTGAACTATCCCTAGGTAGTGAATCATAAAAACCAAACCCAGTATCTTCATCTATATTGATAACATCTTCTTCTCCAATAGCGGAGTTAATTTCTATACAGGCTCCTGCAGTGTCTTTAGAAACAAAAGGACTTTTACCATTTGTAATAAAAAGTGTTACAGCGATAGAAACTAGAATACCAAAAAGCATCCCAACGAATACTCCATTAGTAAAGGGAGTTCCTTCAGCTTTTTTTTCATGCTTAGTTTTATAGTTATCTGCCATAATTTTCCTTTTACATTTGTTGGGGGGCTTTAATTCCTAGTAGTTGTAAACCATTTTTTAAAACAAATTTAGCGCTATTAATTAATGCTAGTCTAGCAATTTTTGTTTTCTCATCATCCACTAAGAATTTACTTTCATTATAATAGCTATGAAGCTCTGCTGCACATTCTTTAAGGAAGTTTGCAATTTGATGTGGAGCAAGTTCGTTAGTAGCTTGCAATACTATTTCGGGAAAAATACTAATACTTTTAATAAGTTTTAGTTCAGCTTGGCTGTTTAGAACAAAAGATTCGTTAAGTGCTAGTTTTGATGTATCACCACCCCATTGCTCTAATACCTTAGAAATTCTTGCATGAGCATATTGAATATAAAAGACAGGGTTATCATTATTTTGACTTTTAGCGAGGTTAACATCAAATACAAGCTGGGAATCTGATCTTCTCGCAACTAAAAAGTATCGAGTCGCATCGCATCCTACATCATCAATTAACTCTCTTAAGGTTAAATAATTACCAGCTCTTTTTGATATTTTAATCTCTTTGTTGTCTTTTGTAACTGTAATCATTTGATGAAGAACATACTCTGGCCAGTCTTTAGGTATATTTTTATTTAACCCCTGCAGCCCAGCACGAACCCGACTAATCGTACTATGATGGTCAGCACCTTGCTCATTAATAACTTTTTTAAACCCTCTCTCCCATTTATCTAAATGATAAGTGACATCAGGTATGAAATAAGTATAACTACCATCTTTTTTTCTCATTACACGATCTTTATCATCGCCAAAATCTGTGGTTTTTAACCACAGGGCTCCGTCTTTCTCATAAGTGTGCCCTTCTGTAATTAGATTATTAACTACATCATCAACTTTACCATTTTTATAGAAAGAAGACTCTAAGCTGTATACATCGAATTTAGTTCTGAACGCAACTAGATCTTGATCTTGTTCGTTTCGTAGATAGGCGACGCTAAAATTTTGAATCGACTTTTTGTCATCGATCTCACCTGAAGCTTTGATACTTTTACCCTCACATTTTATTGTTTCCATAGCTAAGAATGCTTTTGAAATATCATTTATATAGTTACCATGATAGCCATCAACTGGAAACTTGGGATCATTTACTGATATATTTTTACAGGAGGCTTGAACAGATTCAGTTAAATTATTAATTTGTTCGCCAGCATCGTTGTAATAAAACTCTCTTGTTACATCCCAACCTGATGCATCAAAAAGTCTTGCTAAGCAATCCCCAATTGCAGCACCCCTACCATGCCCTACATGCAGCGGTCCTGTTGGGTTTGCTGAGACAAACTCAATTTGAATTTTTTGGTTCGCACCAGTTTTGTTACAGCCGTAAGAATCTTTTAGGTTTAAAACATTATTAATAATTTTATTATTAGCTTTAGTGCTTAAAAAGAAGTTTAGGAAACCAGCTCCAGCTATTTCAACTTTATTAATAAGATCAGATGGCGGTATTTTTTCTAGAATAATAGTAGCAACTTCACGAGGGGATTTTTTTAATGATTTAGCCAGTACTAAGCTCAAATTTGTTGAAAAATCGCCATGAGTAATTATTTTTGGCCTATCAATGACAATAATAGAAGGATCAGTGAAATCAGTGATTTGTTTAACCACTGAAAAAAGTAATTCGGTCAGGTGTGCTTTCACAAGGTTACAATAATAGTTAAAAGGTTATTTTACCCTATCCGTTGATTTATTTTTAAGGAATTAAGTCGTAAATAAGTAATGAGCAATAAACAACAAATTTTAAAAGTAGCAATTAATGTTCCAATTCATCGATTATTTGATTATTTAGCAAATGACGAATCTTTTTCTGTGGGTCAGTACGTTACGATTCCATTTGGAAGAAGAAAAATAATTGGCGTAATCTACTCAGTTTCATTCCATTCAGATATTCACCCATCCAAATTGAAGAAAGTTATAAACGTAGATCCAGAAATTATTTTTGATGAAGAAATGTTTAAGTTGCTTAATTTTGTATCAGAATATTATCATTACCCCATTGGTCAAACAATAATGTCAGTGGTTCCTAGTCGGTTAAAAAAGAATTTAAATCAATTACGTAAATTTGAATTAATCTATCAAGCAACTCCAAAATTAACTAATGATTTTATTAATCAATTACCTATTCGCCAACTGAGAATAAGAAAAGTTGCTGAAGCAATATTAAATAAAGATACAAGGCAATCAGACTTAATGAAAATAGTATCAAATTGGACAGAATGTATAGAGCAGTTGGAGGCATTTCAATGTATTAAGTCAAAAAAATATGAGCCAGCTATTGATTTTTCAAAAGTTGACAAGCCAATTTTAAATTCAGAACAAAAAAAAGTTATAAAAGATATTTTAGAAAAAAAAGGTTATCAAGCTTCTTTAATTTTTGGAATTACTGGCAGTGGAAAAACAGAAGTTTATTTGCAATTAATAGAAAATTTTTTAAATAATTCTAAGAGCCAAGCTTTGATTTTAGTTCCAGAGATAAATCTAACCCCACAACTCGAAAATAGATTTCATAAGCGATTTCCTGGTAAGAAGTTAGTAAGTTTACATAGCCATTTAACTGATGTTGAGCGATTAGATAATTGGAGAAAAGCTAAGTCTGGCGTGGCTGACATTATAATTGGTACAAGGTTAGCAATTTTCACACCAATACCTTTCCTTAAAGTTATTATTATTGATGAAGAGCATGATGCTTCCTTTAAACAACAAGACGGGTTGAGATACCATGCAAGAGATGTTGCAATGGTGCGAGCGAAAAATATAAATATACCCATCGTATTAGGAACTGCAACACCATCGTTAGAGAGTTGGCATAATGCTACCCGAATAGACTTCAAATATAATTTTTTAAAGCTCACGCAGCGAGCAGTTAAAGATGCACAGCTTCCAGAAGTAAGGACAGTTCTTGTTGATGATAAAACTAAACATGGAATTTCTAGACTATTGGTTGATTCAATAAATGAGCGATTGGAACGTAAAGAACAATCATTAATTTTTATTAATAGAAGGGGCTTTGCTCCTGTGTTATTTTGCCCTTTATGTAGCTGGACTTCAGAGTGTAAAAAATGTAGCACAAAATTGGTTGTGCACCGCAAGACTAACAGATTGAAATGCCATCATTGCGGACACGATCAGAAAATGATTAGTCAGTGCCCTAGTTGTGATAATTTAAATTTACGTCCACTTGGTTTAGGAACTCAAAAGATAGAAGAAGTATTAAATAGTTTTTTCCCAAAGGCGACAATCTTGAGAGTAGATAGAGATACAACTAGGTCTAAGAAATCATTGAGTTTGCTTTATGAAAGAATGAATAATAGAGATATAGATATTTTGGTAGGCACACAAATGCTAGCAAAAGGACACGACTTTCCTTTTTTAACTTTGGTTGGCGTCATTGACACAGATAATGCGTTATATAGTCCAGATTTTCGTGCACCTGAGAAGCTATTTTCTCAATTAATGCAGGTTTCCGGTCGGTCAGGACGTTCAAATATAAAAGGCGAAGTGTTGATTCAAACAGCATTTCCAAATAATCCAGTATTTGATGGACTTAAAAAACATGATTATGCAATATTTGCACGTTCTCTACTTAATGAAAGAAAGCAAATGAACCTCCCTCCATTTGGATTTACTGCAATTTTAAGGGTGGAAGCTAAATATTTAAAATATGCTGAAAGATTTATTAATAGTGCAGCTAAGCATGCTGAATCACTATCTAATAGTGTCATCGTTTATGACCCTGTAAGGCCATCGATTGAAAAGCTAAAAGGTTTTGAAAGGTTTCAGTTATTTGTTCAAGCTGATGCACGAGCAGATTTGCAAAAGTTATTAAGAAAATGGGTTATTTACTTAAGAGAATACCCGCTAGCAAATCGTGTTAAGTGGTCTTTAGATGTTGATCCAATTGAGTTTTAAAGTGCTTATTTAATTAATATACAATAACAATATGAGTAAATTACGACCCAATATCATGACTTTTTCTGCAACAGACCCAAGCGGCGGCGCAGGTTTGCAAGCTGATGTTCAAACGATATCAAGTTTAAATTGCCATCCAGTTTCAATCGCTACAGGTTTTACAGTTCAAGACACAACTGGTGTTGAAAAATTAATCGCCGTAGATTCTGAATTAGTAAACGATCAAGCTCGACTTATATTGAAGGATATGCAAATTTCAATATTCAAATTAGGGGTATTAGGAAGTAAGGACAACATCATTGCAATTTCTAAAATAATTACAGATCATCCAGACATACCATTAATTATTGACCCTATTTTAGCTTCTGGACGTGGAGATAAATTCTTAGATAGCGACACAAGAAATTTGATGATGAAATCCTTATTTCCCAAGTCATTATTAATAACTCCAAATATTTTAGAAGCAAGACAGTTGGTTGCTAATGGAGTCGAAAATATAGATCTTTCTATTAGTGATTGTGTTGGTCATTTTAGAGAAATTGGTTGTCAAAATATTTTAATAACTGGCACTCACGACAATACAAAAAATGTAACTAATACATTATATAGCCCAATTGACCGAATAACCCCATATCACTGGGAACGCCTCCCTGGGAATTATCATGGATCAGGCTGTACCCTGACTTCGGCCATATCAGCTTATTATGCTTTAGGTTTATCGATAGGTGAAGCAGTGGAGGAAGCACAGTTGTTTACATGGAAAACATTAAAGAACTCTTTTAAACCTGGAAAAGGCCAAATGATTCCAAACCGATTTTTTCAGATTAGCGACGATGGAGATAGTGGAAAAATTGCACAACATTAAAGGGCTTTATGCTATTACTCCTGATGAAAAAAATTTATCTATATTGAAATCAAAAGTAGAGTCTTCTATTAAAGGAGGGGCAAAACTTGTTCAATATCGATCAAAAATTCTTTCCAAAAACGATCAGAAGAAACAAGCAGAAGAGATAAAAAAAATATGTGATTATTATCAAATACCATTGATTATAAACGATGATATTGAATTATGTAGTATTTTAGATGCAGATGGAGTACATTTAGGAGAAAATGACGAAAATTTAGAAAAAGCACGCTTTATTTTGGGACCAGAAAAAATAGTTGGTGTTTCTTGTTACAATTCAATTGATCGTGTGAAAATTTCGCAGGATAAGGGAGCTACTTATATAGCTCTAGGAGCATGTTTTCAATCAGCAACAAAACCAAATGCACCGATAGCATCAGCCGATCTAATAGCATTAGTTTTAAAAAACTTTCAAGTCCCTTTAGTTGCGATTGGAGGTATAACTCTTGAAAATATAGACTTAATTATTAAAGAAGGTGTTGAATGTTGTGCAGTTATTAATAGTTTATTTAAATCACAGGATATAGAAGGAACGGCTAAGCAATTTTCGAGTCATCTAGAGAAGAGAAATTATGATTGATAAAAATATAAATTTATTTAAGTTGTCACAGAAATTTATTCCAGGAGGAGTAAATTCTCCAGTTCGAGCCTTTTCATCTGTGGGCGGGTCCCCTATTTTCTTTAAAAAAGGACTTGGGAGTCGACTTTGGGATGAAAATGGAAAAGAGTACATTGATTATATTAATTCCTGGGGGCCAATGATTTTAGGTCATAGTCATCCAGAAATAATCAAAACAGTCCAGAACGTTGCGCAAGATAGTTTGTCCTTCGGAGCCCCTACCTCAAAAGAATTAGATATTGCAGAGATGCTAGTCAAATTAGTTCCCAGTATGGAGCAGGTTCGCCTAGTTAGTAGTGGAACAGAAGCTACCATGAGTGCAATTAGAGTTGCAAGGGGTTTTACTAGCAGGGATCGTATTATAAAATTTGAGGGTTGCTATCACGGACATTCAGACGCATTACTTGTTAAAGCCGGGTCAGGGGCTTTAACATTTGGACAACCGAGTTCTGCTGGCGTACCTGCAGATGTAGCAAAACATACCCACACACTTGCTTTTAATGATATTAAAGGCCTAGAAAAATGTTTTAGTGAAATAGGTAGTGACATTGCATGCGTAATAATTGAACCTATTGTTGGAAATATGAATCTGATACTTCCTGATATAAGGTTTTTGAGAACATTGAGACAACTTTGTACTAAATACGAGACTATTTTAATATTTGATGAGGTCATGACTGGCTTTAGAGTTTCGTTAGGCGGTGCGCAAGAGCTATACGGCGTGACTCCTGACATGACGACATTAGGAAAAATAATAGGCGGCGGATTGCCAGTAGGCGCTTTTGGGGGCAAAAAAGAAATTATGCAAATGCTTGCACCTTTAGGGCCAGTTTATCAAGCAGGTACTTTATCTGGAAATCCAGTCGCAGTTGCGGCTGGTTTAAAAACACTCGAATTAATTCAAGCAACAGGTTTTTATAAGGAATTATCTTTAGTAACAACCAAATTAGTTGAGGGAATGACTAGGGTTGCGAAAGAAAAGGGTGTTAAGTTTTGTGCTAGAAGTGTTGGCGGTATGTTTGGCATTTATTTTAGTGAGTTGCCACCAAACAGCTTTGACGAGATCATGAATAGTGACCGTGAAAAATTTAATAAATTCTTTCATTCAATGTTGGAACAGGGTATTTATTTTGGACCTTCAGCATTTGAAGCTGGCTTTGTTTCTGCCGCCCATACGGAAAAAGATATTAATGATACGATTGAGGCATCTAGTAAGGCATTTGAAAGTCTAAATGATTAAATTATTTCTGCTCAAATCATTGAATAAACAAACAAATGAGCATAAAATTATCGGTCACTTTTAGTAGATTAAAGAATACAATTTTAATGGCAAATTATAAGAAAATAAAACAAGGCTTATACAACCCTAAAAATGAACATGATTCATGCGGGGTTGGATTTATTGCGAACATTCATGGCAAAAAAAGTCATAATATAGTTAAGCAAGGTTTAGAAATTTTAACAAATCTAACACATCGTGGAGCAACTGGATACGATCCCAAGCTTGGTGATGGTGCTGGCTTGCTGATACAAATGCCAGATACTTTTTTTCGTATTGAGACTCAAAAATTAAAAATTAAGTTACCAGATTTAGGCCATTATGGGGTTGGGATGCTTTTTTTGCCACAATCAAAAGTCGCAAGAAAAAAATGTGAAGCAATTATTTCGAAAATAATTAAAGATGAAGGTCAGTCTGAAATCGGTTGGCGTGAGGTTCCCGTAAATAATGAAGGCATTGCAAAGGCAGCATGTGATGTTGAGCCAGTTATCAAACAAATCATTATTGGTAGAAATGAAAATTTTTTATCTCAAGACGAGTTCGAAAGAAAATTATTCGTTATTCGTAAAATAATCGAAAATGAAGTTAATAAGCTAGATATTGATGACCCAGCAAAATTTTATATAACATCAATGTCCTCTAGAACAATAGTTTACAAGGGCATGTTGCTTGCATGTGAAGTCGGTATTTATTTTGAAGACTTACTAAATGAACAAATGCAGTCAGCATTAGCCTTGGTACATCAAAGATTTTCTACTAACACTTTTCCATCTTGGGAGCTTGCTCATCCCTACAGAATCGTTGCTCATAACGGAGAAATTAATACAGTTAAAGGTAACGTAAATTGGATGAACGCTCGGCGAGAAAAAATGCGCTCAACACTTCTCAATAAAGATTTAGAGAAGCTATGGCCATTAATTGAAGAAGGTCAATCGGACACAGCTTGTTTTGATAACTGTTTAGAGCTTTTATTAGCTGGTGGTTATAGTTTGCCCCATGCAATGATGATGCTGATTCCTGAACCATGGGTGGGGAATTCACTTATGAGTGAAGAAAGAAAAGCATTTTATGAGTACCATGCGGCGTTAATGGAGCCATGGGACGGGCCTGCAGCTGTTGCTTTTACAGATGGAAAAATGATTGGAGCAACTCTAGATAGAAATGGATTACGACCTGCTAGATATTTATTGACAGATGATGGCGATCTAATGATGGCTTCAGAAATGGGAGTGTTAAAGTTTCCTGAAGATAAGATTGTAAAAAAATGGCGACTTGAGCCAGGCAAGATGTTACTCATCAACCTTGAAGAAGGAAAAGTAATTGAAGATGATGAAATTAAAAATTTACTGGCTTCAGAAAAGCCATACCAAGACTGGTTAAAAAAATCTCGTTACTTTTTAGGTGATTTACAAGCTGTTGATGCTAAATTTGACCATAGAGAAAATTTGTTAGACTTGCAGCAAAGTTTTGGGTATAGCCAAGAAGATCTTTCGTTTGTTTTGAGCCCAATGATCAAAACAGGGCAGGAAAATTCTGGATCTATGGGTAATGATTCGGCCCTTCCAGTTTTATCAAATCGACCTAAAATTTTATATAATTATTTTAAACAACTGTTTGCTCAAGTTACAAACCCACCAATAGATCCAATTCGCGAAAATATAGTTATGTCATTAGTTACGTTTATTGGACCTAAACCTAACCTTCTTGGAATTGAAGATGAAGAGCCACCTTTTAGATTGGAAGCTAGTCAGCCGGTTTTAAGTATTGACGAATTGGAACAGCTTACAAAAATTGGTTCGTTGACACAAAACAAATTCAAATCGAAAGTAATAGATATTACTTATTTGACAGGCGCAGATGATGACCATGCTGTTGTTATGAAAAATGCTTTAGAAATTATTTGTAAAGAAGCAGGCCAAGCAATTAACGATGGATTTAATATAATAATTCTTTCGGATAGAAACACATCTTCTAAAAGATTGGCAATTCCAGCACTACTTGCTTGTTCATCAACGCATCAATACCTAGTTAAATCTGGTAACAGAACGGATGCAGGATTAGTTATAGATACTGGCTCGGCAAGAGAAGTCCATCATTTTGCTTTACTAGCAGGATATGGTGCCGAAGCAATTTGTCCATGGTTAACCTACGAAACAATTAAAACATTAACCGATGATTTCTTTACGGCTCAAGAGAATTACATTAAGGCCATAGGGAAAGGCTTGTTTAAAGTCATGTCTAAAATGGGAATATCAACCTACCAGTCATATTGTGGAGCTCAAGTTTTTGAAGCGATTGGACTAAATGAACATTTCATTGAAAAGTATTTTACGGGAACAGTATCTAATATTGATGGCATTGGTATAGATCAAGTTGCTATTGAAGCAGTTAGAATTCATCAATTAGCCTATGGCAACGATCCAGTCTTAAGAAACGCTTTGGATGCTGGAGGAGAATATGCATTTAGAATTAGAGGTGAAGAGCATATGTGGACTCCTGAATCAATTGCAAAACTTCAACACTCAACCAAAAAAAATGATTCTGGGACTTATAAGGAATATGCAGAACTCATAAACAATCAAGCTCACAGGCATATGACATTGAGAGGTTTATTTTCTTTTAAAACAAAAGAATCAATATCTTTAGATGAAGTCGAGTCAGCAAAAGAAATTGTTAAAAGATTCACAACTGGAGCAATGTCGTTAGGTTCAATATCAACGGAAGCGCATTCAACATTGGCTATTGCAATGAACCGAATAGGTGGAAAATCAAATACTGGTGAAGGAGGTGAGGATATTCGCCGCAGCATCCCAATTAAAAAAGACACTACAATCTCTGATCATTTAGATTCAAAAATTATAATGTCAAACATTAATTTAAAGGCAGGGGATTCTCTTCGTTCCAGAATTAAACAAGTTGCGTCTGGAAGGTTTGGAGTAACAGCAGAATACTTGGCATCAGCAGATCAGATACAAATAAAAATGGCACAAGGAGCAAAACCTGGTGAGGGAGGTCAATTACCAGGACATAAAGTTAGTGAATACATAGCTAAACTTAGATTTTCGGTTCCTGGAGTAGGATTAATTTCACCACCACCTCATCATGATATTTATTCTATTGAAGATTTAGCTCAATTAATACACGATTTAAAAAATGCAAATCCAATTGCTAGCATCTCGGTAAAATTAGTTGCAGAAAATGGAGTTGGTACTGTAGCAGCTGGAGTAACGAAAGCTAAAGCAGATCATATTGTTATAGCAGGACATGATGGCGGTACCGGAGCATCTCCCCTGACATCGATTAAGCACGCAGGCGGTCCATGGGAAATTGGATTAGCAGAAACTCAGCAAACATTATTGTTAAATCAATTAAGAAGTAGAGTGATACTTCAGGTTGATGGGCAATTAAAAACCGGTAGAGACGTTGTTGTAGGAGCTATGTTGGGAGCCGACGAGTTTGGATTTGCAACAGCACCACTTGTAGTTGAGGGTTGCATAATGATGAGAAAGTGCCATTTAAATACTTGCCCAGTTGGCATAGCTACACAAGATCCAGAATTGAGAAAAAGATTTTCTGGTCAGCCAGAACATGTAGTTAACTTCTTTTTCTTTGTAGCAGAAGAAGCCAGGGAAATAATGGCATCATTGGGTATTAGGAAATTTAACGATTTAATTGGACGATCTGATTTACTAGATAAACAAAAGGGTATTGAGCATTGGAAGATAAATGGACTTGATTTTAGTAAAATATTTTATCAACCAGAAATGGGAAATGGAGTTGCTAGATATAATACAGAAGGCCAAGATCATGGACTAGAAAATGCACTTGATAATGAATTAATTAAAAAGAGTATTACTGCAATTAAAGATAAATCAAATATTGAATTCAATATCTCAATTACAAATGTTAATAGAACTGTTGGTACTATGCTTTCACACGAAGTGGCAAAAAGGTATGGCAATGCAGGTTTGTTAGAAGATTCAATAAAAATTAACTTACATGGAACTGCTGGGCAAAGTTTTGGTGCATTTCTAGCTAAAGGAATAACTTTTAACCTCAATGGTGAAGGTAACGATTATGTCGGTAAAGGACTTTGTGGCGGGAAGATTATTATAAAACCACCCAAAGAATTTAATGGATTGGCGGAAGAGAACATCATCGTTGGGAATACAACAATGTATGGAGCAACCTCTGGCGAAACTTATTTTAAGGGGGTTGGCGGCGAGCGTTTTTGTGTAAGAAACTCAGGAGCATCTGCTGTTATTGAAGGCGTTGGAAACCATGGATGTGAATATATGACTGGAGGGACAGTGGTGATTTTAGGTAGAACAGGCCAAAATTTTGCAGCAGGAATGTCTGGAGGCGTTGCATATGTCTATGACCCTAATAAAACTTTCAAAAACTACTGTAATTTATCAATGGTGACCCTTGATAAGGTAGAAAAAGCAAATATTGAAACTGAAACGCCCCAACATTTAAATTTAGCTGATGAGATAATATTGAAAACTCTTATTGAAAAACATTGTCAATATACTGAAAGTAATATTGCTAAAAAAATATTAAACCAATGGGACACTGAATTAGAAAATTTTGTAAAGGTTATGCCAATTGAATATAAAAGGGCTCTAAACGAAATGAAAGAAACTAAAAAAAAGGAAGTCGCATAATGGGAAAAGTTACTGGATTTTTAGACTTCCCTAGACAAACCGAAACTAATCTTCCTGCAGAAGAACGCGTAAAGAACTATAAAGAATTTATTTTGCATTTATCAGATGAAGAAGCAAAAGTCCAAGGCGCACGCTGTATGGATTGTGGAATTCCGTTCTGTAATAATGGGTGACCGGTAAATAAT
>Ga0209502_10003474_pt1 | contig 12380 bp, 14 predicted proteins | sample ArcticOcean_MG_C_10_FD_187442 | JGI IMG/M metagenome (GOLD analysis project Ga0209502, IMG submission 187442) | Marine microbial communities from western Arctic Ocean - ArcticOcean_MG_CB11_90 (SPAdes) (version 2) | ecosystem: Environmental > Aquatic > Marine > Oceanic | place: Arctic Ocean...
TATTTTTTATCTAAAAAGAAACTTGGTTTGCTTTTTGCAAGTTCAAATGTTGCAACAGTGATTACAATGGCCGCTAGTATTATAGCATGTGCAAATAAACTAATTCCAAATGCAGTAATACTACCAACCATCATACCAAAACAGATACACCACATCCATGCTAGTATTTGTAACACCATGTGTCTTACATTGGTATCTGGAATGTTCTTTAGTGGATTTATATTAGCATTCATTACACCATTCCAGCTGTCGTATATAAAAGTTCTCAATATATAAGCTCCTTGTTTCTAACTATACTTTATAATAACACAGATCTAGTATAAGTCAATCTAAAAATACAAAATGGTAGTCGCCACCAGCCTCGCCTACTACCGTGTGCAACACAGAACGTTACACCCCGACTCTCAGTATACCTCTCCTGAGACACAAGAAACTAATAAGTGCAACAGTTCTGTTGCTAGGTCTGTTGCCACCCCCACGTGCTTAAATTAAGCCGCTAGTGCCATCTCTGGCTGATGATTATCATTTGCGATTATCATTATTGTTCGCGTTAACCGAGCTTACATCCGGACAACTCCACATTCCTACTACTTGCCAGTCGATCCTATTTCGCCCCCATCATAAGCACTTAATTATGTTTGTGTTCAGCATATTTTGATTCAAAATATTGATGTGTTTGATATGCCGCAGTTCCGTATCCTGCCGCAAACACAAATAGAAACAACAATGAGGTTTTTAAATTCTTTTTCCAACCACCTGTTCCTTTGTTGCGTTTATATGCTTTCCACATCCACCAAAATCCGGCAATAGTAAGTAATACACTGATAGCAATTATCCAAGGATTATTTGCCATTACAGCACCGCTAGTACCAAAAATTAAAAATAATAGTCCGTTAATATAACATGCTGGGCACATATTCTTCTCCTAAGTGTTTATGGTGGAGGCGCCGGGTACCGCCCCCGGGTCCTGTACAACGTTTGTTGTGCTTCTACATTGTATTATATTTATAGCACGTTTTTAGAAAAAATGCAACCTATAAATAACATATGTTTAAGAAATTCAAACAATGGCGTGAGAAGTGGACTGTAGATCACACCATAGATGTGATAATTGACATGTTGCTATTGGTAATTGATGTTATAAGTTCACCAATACTGATTGTGGTGAGAATCATACGTTATGTAGTAGGCGATTGGGTTATAAACAAAATCAAAAGCAGTGTGAAATGGATTGCACACTTTTATCTAGAACGTTGTAATCGATTCTTTAAGTTTGTGCTTGCTATAGTGTTTCTAATAGTAATACCAATTGTAATAGCATTTGCAAGTGGTTTGTTTGAAGTGCTTGAATTTTGGTTTGAAGAATTAGATAACAGTTTCTAACATCCAAAGGTACACAGGTGAGCTAAACTTTAATATAACAGTACCATTACAACCCATATCACCATAAAACTCAACTTCAGTAGGATCTTGTGTTCCATTGAAGTCATGATGGTATTTGCATTGTTCTAAGAATGTATACCCTAGTTCTATGTTTTCAATACAAAAATTAGAAATGTTTAAACAAGCATCTTTAACTATTTGCCCATTTTTGTCTACTGTGGTATGATCCATTATTTTATTTTTCATAATGAATTTTAACTCGTGATCACCATCTTCAGCATCTAAAGTGAATGCCACAGGAGCATCTGATGCAACATGGTCTATGTTTAACATCTGTTTATTATTATAAAAAACTTCAAAACCTAAACCACAAGTGTAATCACTGCTGATTAGATCGAATGATATATCTATTGTTTCCATATTAATACTTATCCTGTAAATTAAACAGTAGATGTTATCTGTCGTACAGCTTTCCACCTACCTAACGACATGTTCCGTGCCGGGCATACTACCATCGAGCGGATTTATTCGGAGGGTTAGTTCCGTTCATCATATAGGAAGCCATCCTATACTAGCACAAACCAAGTGCATGTCCTTTTGGCAGAGGATCAAGGAGTCGAACCCTGGCTTACTGGGTTGGAGCCAGCCGTGCTACCATAACACTTATCCTCTATATTTGGTGGACTGTGAGGGAGTCGAACCCCCGACCTCATGATTCGTAGTCATGTGCTCTATCCAGCTGAGCTAACAGTCCGTAATTCTTTGGCTGGGACGGTAGGATTCGAACCTACGATACACGAGATCAAAACCCGATGCCTTACCACTTGGCCACGTCCCAATTAATTCTTTATATGTTTATTGCAACGTAAACCAATAGTGCAAATATGCCAATGTTGATTAACATATTGATGTAATGTGGATTCGGTTCCATTTGTTTTCCTTTTTAGTTCTCTTGTTAATATACACATTATAGCATTATCTTCTATGTATGTCAACCGTTAAACAGTGCATGCCACCATCCCAGAAACTTCTTGTACGAAACGGAACCCAATGGACTTGTATATCGTGTTTGGCTAATTGTAATTCTAAGCTTCTATTACTACCTAACATTATAACATTTTGTTCGTCAATGACCAAACAGTTTAATTCAAAATATGTTTCGGTATACTCGCCTACCCAGTCTAATGCGTGTTGTTCGATATGTTTTCCAAAACTTTTGTTGCTGTTTATGTTTACATCCGGAAGCCACCATTTTCCGTTTTGACCAAAACCTTTTTTACGTTTTGTGTGTTTCCTAAACTCTGGATTACTAAGATCGATCTTTGTCCATCCTGGAAAGGTTTCATCGTAACTAGGAAAATAATTGCTTGCAATTAATAGTCCTGGTTTAAGAATAGCAAAGCATCCATCCACATGTCCACCATTGTTTACAATAGTCACATTGTAATCTGATAGAAAATCATCATTCATTTCTTCACCGTGCGGAGTATCGATAATAAGGTCTTTGTTCATTCTTACAACATTTGCACCATTTAGAGATGTATTATCGGTAAGAATGACACTGCATTCGGTATCAAGTTTATATTCTTCTAATATTAATTCCCAGGCTTTTGTGTGCCATTTGTGGGCAATTAATTTATTGCCAAGTGTAACAAATTGATCTCTTGGTGTAATTTGAGGCTTAATTAGTTGCCCTGTGTGTGTATCTATAAATGAATCAATGTTGTCATAGGTTGGTCTGCGAACACGAACTCCAAAAGATTCGATAGTAGTTTGTATTATGTCTAGGTCTTCTTTGGTAATTTCAGTAAGAGTACGAAATACATCTCTGACTTGTGTCGGTAAATGATCGTACCAATCACCTGGATAGACATCACCAAGCCATATCTCTTTTAATGAACTCCAGCTATTACTACTGTTAATAATCATTGATATAATCCAATCTACGTATTAGTGCATTGCCGGGCATATTTCATATCCTTGTAAACTTCTTTTATAAGGTTCATCACCGCCAAGATACACATAATCAAAATCTTGACTCTTGTACCAGGCACAAATGTATTGTAAACTTTGTATACCCAATTGCATCCACGGTTTATGATAGTTCCATGCAAACTGTGCAGCCGCAACGTTGCGAGTATTGTACTTAAACATAAGTGTAAATCCCACCATAACATCTTCATCATAGTAACACATTACATCACTTTGCGGATATAGATATTCTTCAATAAACAGTGGCATAACACTTAGGAAATGTTTGTAAACACAATAGTCTCTATAGATCTTTTGCATTTGATCACCGTCAAAGTTTTGTTCTAACTTTGCAGTAATGTAGGGAATAGTTCCGGTGTAGTTGGTTTCTTTTAATTTAATTCTTGCATACATATTAATACCACATTGGTGGAGCATACGAGAATCGAACTCGCCTTACAAATGTGCAACACTTGCGTCCTCCCAGATGATGCCCCAACAATGTATATACCTAAAATTGTCTAAGGGTATGAAAAATCTGTCAACCTTAAATTATTTAATAACTTCTTTGGTAACTTTCTATTACTTTGGTTTGAAATTCTTCTGTTTCGTCTCTTTGTCCAACCAGTATATGATAACGGTTGATGTTACTCTTATTAACCACACTGTGAGTCATTCCAAAATCAATTAACATAGCACTACCTGGCTGAAAGGGTATAACTGTCTGTGCAATATAGAATTCAGCTCCTTCAGGGTTGTTAACTGCAATATTTACTGTGCTACGGTTACCTATTGTAAAACCTCTACCTGGTCCGTCATCGTGCGGATCAATACTTCCGCCAGGACCAATACATGCAACTTTAATCTTACTAAACTGATTGCTAGGATAACAACTCTTAAACCACTCTACGGTTAGTGGCATTTTTTCCAAAGCTTCTGATGTCCATGAGGTGTTTTGGTCATCCCAGGCGCTTCTTGTGCCATTAACGTTTGTTCCATACATAACAAATTGTGACCAATTATTACTCATGTCACTTCGATGTGTAAAAAATAATTCAGATTCAATTTCTAGTATTTCTTTCATAGCGATTGCAGAAGGGAATCCTAAATCAAGTTCCAGGAACGGTATATGTGTATTAGTTTTTATACTATTATAATCCATTTAGTATCTCACTTATTTTCTCTGCTAGTAATCTAAAATCAGCACGTGCTTTTGTTGTTTCTGCCGCAGTGCCTATTCTTATGCCACTGCATTCACCAAGTGGTCTTGGATCGCTCGGCACAGGATTCTTATTAACTATAATATTGTGCTTCTCTAGTGCATCTGCAGCTTGCTTACCTGAGTATTTATTTTGTGAAAAGTTCAGCAATATAATATGACAATCTGTTCCTCCTGTCTGCACGTGTAGGCCTTTGTCTCTAAATACCTCACACATGGCTTTGGCATTGTTTATAACATCATTTGCATACACTTCAAAACTTGGTAGTAGTGCTTCTCTAAAACACTGTGCTTTGGCTGCAATGATATTCATCATTGGAGATCCTTGTTGTCCTGGATATACTGCATTGTTAATTTTATTTGTATATGTGCTATCATTCCACAGTATAATGGCACCACGTGGTCCACGTAATGTTTTGTTTGTTGTAGCAGTTGAAACGTGTGCATGAGGAAATGGACTTGGATATACTCCTCCGGCAATTAAGCCTGCGTAATGACATATGTCAGCAAGCAATATAGCACCAACACTGTTGGCAATCTTTCTAAAACGTTGCCAGTCTATTTGTCTTGGATAACTGCTACTACCTGCAATAATTATTTTAGGCATAATTGTTCTGGCTTGTGCTTCAATCATGTCATAGTGTAGCATACCAAGATTGTCAACACCGTATGTGTGTATATCATACATTTCATATGCTTGTGTGCGAGGAGCACCATGCGAAAGATGTCCACCTGATTGCATATCCATACCGAGTATACGATCTCCAGGTTTGATTAATGCATGGTAAACAGCAAAGTTTGCAGTTGTTCCACAATGTGGTTGCACATTTGCATATTCACAACCAAACAACTCTTTAGCACTGTCTATTGCAAGTTGTTCTATTGCATCTGCATTTTTGCAACCATTGTAATACCGTTTACCTGGCAATCCTTCTAGTGCATTATTTGTAAATACACTTCCACAGAGTTGTGCAACATCGCTGCTTACAAAATTTTGACTGGCAATAAGTTCGTAACAGACGTGTTGTCTTTTCATTTCTTGATTTAGTAATTCTTTAATTGTTGAATACATGTTTGCTATTCTTTACAAAATATGGAGTACTCCATATACCCACTGGACCCCAAATGATATGTCTATCATCTTTATCTTTAGGTTGGATCATTTTTTGTAAATTGTATTCACCTACAATAGTATTCCACCTAGCATCAAATTCTGCATTGCTTGCTACTTTTCCATATACTTTTTCATCAACACTCTCAAGCCTTGATTGGTTAAAATACATAGGATCAATTTTACTTTGCAGTAGATTAATACCTGCAAGCCACACATCAAATTGTTGTTTTGTTTCGTCGTCGCCTAGTTGATGAAACCATAAATCTTTTTGTACTAATCCTGCACTTAGCGGTTTACTTAATCCAAAATAATTTTTAGGTTTGCCTATGTCTTGAGTTAACCAACGTCCGTTGTTACTGTATATCAAAGGATCCACATAGTCAATATATGTTTTTCTATCAAAACTAGCATCTTTTGTACTAATACGTTTTAGAACATCAATGGGAACATTTTTTTCTAAATAGTCAATTACTATGTGTGCTTGTTTAATAACCAACTCTGGCATATCAGGAGTCCAGTAGAAGTATTCGTGTATATCCCAATCTTGCCTGGCATGTAGTTCTCCTGTTGGCGTTCCGTCGTTGACATTAGTGTCTAGGAACCCAAAATACCATTTACCATCTTCGATATATACTCTAGGTTTATCTATGCCTTTGATACTGGCTACTTTGCCTTTCATTAGGAATTGTTGCATCCATTTGTTTTGCCATACAAAGTTCCAAGAATACATTCTTGGCCCTACAGTATTACCTCCAAGGCTCCACACATAGTTTTCGTCTTTAAAATTATAGAAACTTTCTACAGCATCGTACATGCAAATGTTTAGTTTAACATTATATTCTTTTTCCATTTGCTTAAGAAATGGCATACCAGCACGGCTTTGTTCTAGTGTATTGTAATTAGGCATGCCATCAGGTAATTTACCGTCTAAACTCCATGTGCCATAAACAATCACTCCGTCAATTTTGATCTTATTTTCTAAAAATGTGCGTATAATAATTGCACTGTCTATACCTCCGCTGAAGTATACCACAAGATAATCATAATCTTTACGCAGTTGCAAAGCACGTTTCTTGTATAACTCGTATATGCTTTCAGATGGATTAACTGTAAAATCTGCTTTGCCAAATGCTTCTTCATTGAAGTTAAACTTTGGATACTCTCCGTTCTTACAGTGTGAGAGTGCATGAAATTTGTTACCGTATTGTTTTCCGTGTAACTCGTAGAATCCAACTTTCTTTTTGCTTATTGGAATGTCGTCGCCTAAAAACATATATGTCCTCTTAGTAAGATTTTAATTCACTTATTATAACATTAAAAACACCAATTGTCAATGCTCTTATGGCACAACTAGATACTTACCTTTTGTAATATACCACGTCTTTTTAAATCATTGGTTACGCAGTGTATACCGGCGTCCCAGAAATATTTGTGTCTAAATGGTGATATGTGTGCAGTAATGCCATGCCGTGCAAGTGCTTCTTCTGCTTGTTTGTTGTGCTCTGCAAGCACTACATTTGTAGGATTTATTATCAATATGTTTACACCAAACACTGTTTCACTAACTTCGCCAACCCAGTCATCCATGTAACTGTTTACCGTTTCTGTGATGAGCGGATTTTCATCAAACCCAGGTATATACCATTTGCCAGCATTGAGTTTCATACTTGCTTGAAACATCTTATGTGCGGCATAATGACTTTCTGGTAGGTGTACCACTTCCCATGTAGGGAAACTTTCTTTGTAATCTTCATCAGATATGCTTATTATCAACCCTGGTGCTACTGGGCAATACACAGCATCTCCGTGTCCTTGTGCATCAACAATGTGATTGGTAGTATCTGGAAACAATTGATCAACTTGATGTTGTATTGCAGTCCAATCGTCAAACACTGTTTGAGTAGCAAAGAACAGATCTTTTCCCAGTCTACCGACAAAGCAACCAGAGATATAACTGCAATCGGTGGGTTTGACATTTGAACGTTCAAACACTTCACTGTAGAACTTTAGTTTCCTAATATGCTTTGCTTGGTCGTGTGCTTGAAACTGTTCCCATGTTTTAGCAGACTGTTTTTTAAACGCATGGTGAGCATGGTTTGCGTTAGGAGTTATAGGTACCCAAAGTTTATCGTGTATTTGTATAAAGTAATCTCGTGGCGTAACAGGAGGCGGAACCCATACTCCATCAACCATACAATCGTCAAACTGTTTTGGTATGTGTGGACGAAGTACTTCTACTGAAAAACTTTCTAATAACTGTATTAGTTTTTGGAAGTCCTCTTCTGTTTCAATGGCAACCTGTTCAAACTTTTTACGAGTTTTGCTATCCTTGATCCACGAGTAAAACTCAGGTGGATATGCTTGACCTACTACGCAGACCTCTAATGGATCCCAATGTTGATATACTGTCATTAGACTAAACCTGTTTTGTTGTAGTCGTTGTTGCCAGAAGGAGTTCCTAGTATTTCATGATCTTTAAAATCTTTTTCAAACATTCTATGTCTGAATTCAGGCATAATCTTTAGCAATGCAGTTCGTACTTCTGGTGTGCTCTTATCGAGTTGCTTAAAACATTCTTTCAAACAAACATTTGATCTCAATAGATCAAGATTATGTTGAAACCTACTGTGATTTTGATCTGATAGTTTTTTTGTTTTGTTGTAGTCAGACAACAAATGTAAGTTACGTTCAATTGCGTAGTAACAACGTTCTATTGGGTTTGGCAAGTCTTCGTAGCTGTGATCAATGATATCATCAAACACATCAAACCCAAGGTACCTCATGCTGTCGGCACATTTCCATCCACCAAACCAAATTGGAAATGTGCCGCCATATAATGCCATTATAGCTTTTTCTGTGACGAATGCTTCTTTCTCAAAGAAAACAGGCTCACTTATTATACTGATACAACTAGGTTCAAATACTGTTGTCTTGAGTAAATGTTTGTATGTTTCTGCATTCTTAAAGTTACCATTGAGTATGCCTTTGTCCAGTGTTCTCTCAGGACCAAATTTATAGTCAGTCACTGGTACACTGGTTTTTGTAATACCATTGATTATGCTCAAGAAAAGAGGATTGTCTGTAAACTGTTGTATTCTTGGATTTACAAATGCGTCTGTTGATTGCCACGGAAGACTGTGTGTGTAGTTTATTAATTTAAAATATTCAATTAATTGTAACAAAAAAATTCTATGAAACCTTGGTTTGTTAATCATAAAGTTAAATGTATTGGGTTTGAGATTCCAATTGGTTTTGATGTCAGCATCAAAAAATTCTTTACTTTCACTTGCCAAAAATATAGGAAAGTGAACACAGTTGTATTCTTTTAGTTCGTCTTCGTGATTTACATGATCAAATACCAATGTATGCAGTTGCGGATTGCAGGTGCTGTTTTCCAAGAGTTTTTTAACATGGAAACAATGATCTACATCGTCATAATGATGGTCATTGACAAAGATTATCTCAGGCTTGTCGAGTATTTCACCAGCATATTTGTAGGTAGGTCCGTGTATTTCAATCATTTGACAAAGCCTCCGAGTTGATCTATTTTTGCTAATATATATTCAGCATATGCCCTATGAGCAGAATAAAAGTAATGCCCACGTGGTTCAGTTGGAAATTTTCTAAAATCACAAAAGTTGCAGAATTCGTTTTTGTGTCCATCACACGGACGATATATATCTGTAGGCCAAGGAAATTGATGGTGGATGCCTGCGAAGCTTTCAAGGTTGATTACACGTGTGTTTTTGCTTTTTGCTAGACTGTTTAGTGCTAGTATGTTTTTAACCTTGTTGTTGAACCCACGTTGTTCATTGCCTTCATATGTTAACCATTGTTTACCGTAGTCTTCATAGAGCCAATGGTCCTTCAACTTGGTAAGAACATTACGACCTTGTTTGAGTATATCATTTGGTGTCTTGGTAAAACTGTCGCCGTGCCCAACATTGATTGGTACCCAGTATTCATGCTCACTGTGATAAACTTCGCCTCTGTCTGAACCAGTCCAGCAGGCAATTATCAAGTGATAGTGTTGTTCTTGTTCTGCATATATTCGATACATTGCATCATTGCTTCCGCCACTGATAGCATGATTGTGTGCGGTGTATCCTAGCATCTCGGCCAACTGCACTGGATAGCTGCGTTGTGCACCATATTCGGCTTCTACCTGATAAACATCCTTAGACCCGCTTGGTTCGAATACTAAACCAGGCTCTTCGTGCATCAATGCACCTGCGGCATGTGAACAACCAAGTATTAGTGCATCAGGCATTGTCATTCCAATCTATGTCTGGAGTTTTAATCGTTAACTTTGCTACTTCTAGTTTTACAGGCCAATCCATAGCAAATTGGTCTAGTCTTTGCTTATTGGTTGCCGCAGCTATTTCAAATCTTTCATAGTCTCTACGAGTATACACTCTGTCAGCAAATGTTTCCAGTTGATCTAACAACATATTCATCCTGTTTCCTTTGTTAAACTCCTCATCGTAATGATGATCAACATAGTCATCTAAGACATCAAATCCGTAACTCTTTAATAGTTTTACACTTTGTGGACTGCAAAACAGCATCCATGGACGTGGCAATTGCAATGCTCTAAACAGTTTTTCACTAAACACCACATGGTCCTCATTCATAAATGTTTCTAGTATTAGGCTAACATTTGTCTCCATAATAACCTGTTCAAGACTTCCAAACACATCAACTACATTATATGGTATAATATCTTGTGCAACGGTATGTTCTTTTTCGTAGCGAAACATTTCAGCTGATTGGTACTGATTGTTTAATTCTTCTTGTGTAATATTGTAACTGACTGCTCCTTTGTGAAGTATGTTTCTGCGTATAAGTTCATAGAAAACCTCGTTCCTATCTCCTCGTACTCTGTTCATAAAACAGTTGTATCCTTGTGAGGTGCAATCTTCATACACAGGATCAAAACGCCAAATATGCCAAAGCTCTGGCAGTAAACTCACCATCTTGCCTGCTACTGGTCTTAGTGGATGGTTGTCTGTGACTATTGTTGCATCGGGGTCTGTCCAAGCAACTGGTGTTGGTTGAAACACACTGTCGATCAAACGACAATGTAGATTCTTGTCGTTTTTTGTATAACCATAAGGATAACCAAAGTTGTTTGTATCCTGTACGGTCGCGGTATAGCCCTGCCTTATTATGTGTTCACTGAGGTCTTTGACGATTGCTACTTCTCTATCGTCTGCTACCCAAATTCCGTCGGTTCGTATACTCATCATAACTAGTTATATGGAATACTGGCTCAATGGAATAAAAGAATACACCTGGCCTACAGATGAGGATCCTATCATTGAGTCTATGCACAATGGATCCCATTGTTTGTTCTATGACCCTAGTGTACACAAAGATACCATAACATATAAACAAAGTTTACAGGACATATGTGACTGGGCAAATAGAAATATTAAAGAACAAGGTATCGACGAGTTTATTAACATCTCTGAAAATTGGTACGACATTGCTAACGTTGTTAAATTAAACATGTGGGTTGACGACATACGCAAACAAGGTATCGTAAAACCAATGATGTTGTTTTACCCAGACGGTGAAAAACTTGGTATCAACAATGGCGAAAGTAGACTTAGAGCATGCACTTGTATACCTGAACTTACACATGTAAAAGCCTTTATTTCAACCAGTGTTGAACATCGTGCAAAGTTTGATCATCTTGAAGAAATAACTACGTTTAAGCAGTTTGCAGAAAAGTGCCTAGCAGTTGATCAACAATGGTTTGGATTTACCCTAACTGATCCTGAAGCACCATACGGAATATATTGGTATGAATATAATAGCCAAGCAACTGCTCCGGTTACTCCTGGTGAACAGACCTGTGTAAACACACTGAGAAACTATTTAAATAGTCATCCAGATATTGTGTTTACTATAGATTGGTTTAGCAATATAGTAGACTGGTCTAATTATCTTGATAGGTCCAGTAGTTAATCTGTAAACAACGTCGCACAGTTGGAAAATGCACTAACGGATAATCGTGCAAACTGTGGTCTCCTGCAACAAAGAAGAAACATCTATTGTCCTTGCTCTCTACTCTGGTTCCGTTAGCAAAGCCTGTGCCAGGATACAATTGCGTATAATCTGTATACATGATTGCACTGAGTTTTTTCTCCTGCCAGTCACAGTGCGGTTCCAACCAAAAGTCTCCAATATCGCTTATTACTTCTACTCTCGGGTACATGTTGGTATAATCTATACCTGTGTAGTGTTCAAAGAACATTTTATACGCACCGTTGTGTAAACTACGATACAAATGATGTAGATTAGGATACTGCTTTTCATGTTCGTCAGTGATAAACAATCTCACACTGTCCACACGCACTCCAGGCTTGGCCTGTTCAACAACATGCTCAACAGTTTTAACTTCTGCTAGTGTGTCACGATCAAGAAAGTCGTCTACTATCCAGTGTTGCCACGGCTCTTTATATGTGTTTGCCTTCATAAAAACTCTCTTGTGCTATTGTTTTCCAATCAGCCATTCTATCACCGGTTGATTCAAATAGAGGAAAACTATCATTTGCATGTCCTGTGAAGCCTTTCTTTTCAAAGATAAAATCTTCAGTCCATCTTTCTAAAAATGCTTTTCTTATTACTGGCTTGGATACATCACTTACTTTAAGATCAAAAGGCAAATTCAATGCAAGTTGCATT
>Ga0209502_10003479_pt1 | contig 12363 bp, 12 predicted proteins | sample ArcticOcean_MG_C_10_FD_187442 | JGI IMG/M metagenome (GOLD analysis project Ga0209502, IMG submission 187442) | Marine microbial communities from western Arctic Ocean - ArcticOcean_MG_CB11_90 (SPAdes) (version 2) | ecosystem: Environmental > Aquatic > Marine > Oceanic | place: Arctic Ocean...
GTTGGCCCATAGCGTTCTTTTATATAGCTATTCTGCCAGTGGTCGCCCTTGTTGTTCAACTGGTAATTAAACGGCATTGGAAAGAAAGGAAGTGATATGTAATTTATTTAAGTCTTAAAGGCTGGGTTAGTCCAGCAGTCAAAAATATGGCCTAAATGGCTTGCAGTCTGCCCCCTCTTATTGAGGCCCCTTGGTGTTTTATAGTTTATATCCGTTCGATGATAGTGGCTGCTCCCATGCCGGATGCGACGCAAAGGGTAGCAAGTCCAGTGCCTTTGCCACTGCGTTCCAGCTCATCCAGCAAGGTGCCAATAATAATCGCGCCCGTAGCTCCCAAAGGGTGGCCCATGGCGATGGATCCACCGTTCGTATTGACTCGGCTATCATCAACATTAAAAGCTTGCATGAAAAGCAGAACAACCGCGGCAAATGCCTCGTTGACTTCAAACAGGTCGATGTCGGAAATTGACATTCCACTTTCCACCAAGATTTTTTTGGTTACTGGCACTGGTCCAGTCAGCATAATTGTGGGATCGGTGCCTATTTTTGCCGTGGCGCGGATGACCGCGCGGGGCTTTAGGCCATGAGCTGCACCGTAGGCTTTTGAACCGATCAAAATGCCGGCGGCACCGTCCACGATGCCTGAAGAGTTCCCGGCATGATGTATGTGGTTGATCCGCTCAAGATGTGGGTATTTCATCAAGGCTATTTTATCAAATCCGGGCATTGATTCACCCATATCTTTAAAGGCAGGCTTCAATGCGCCTAATGATTGCATATCGGTACCGGGGCGAAGATATTCATCTCGTGTTAAAATTGGCAAGCCATTAATGTCGCTCACTGCTATTACAGAGCCATCAAAACGATTTTCAGCCCAAGCAGTAGCCCCGCGCTTTTGGCTTTTTACGGCCAATAAATCCGCATCTTCGCGCGAGAACCCGTATTCTGTTGCAATGATATCTGCCGAAATACCCTGCGGCACAAAATGATGTGCCATGGCAATTGATGGGTCAACGGCAATTGCCGCCCCATCGCTGCCCATTGGCACGCGGCTCATCATTTCAACACCACCCGCAATATAGGCTTCGCCTGCACCGCCTCGGATTTGATTGGCGGCCAGATTAACGGCCTCCATGCCGCTAGCGCAAAACCGGTTGATCGATAGGCCGGGGATGCTTTCATGAAGTTTTGAGGCTAGCACCGCCGTACGTGCTAGGCATCCGCCTTGCTCCATTACTTGGGTGACGTTTCCCCAAATCACATCCTCTACCGCGTGGCCGTCCAACCCGTTGCGCTGCTGCAAGGCATTAAGTACGCCCGCGGACAAGCGTGCTGAGGTTACCTCATGCAGGCTACCCTCCTGGCGACCCTTGCCACGGGGTGTGCGGACAGAATCATAAATGTATGCGTCAGTCATGTTCAGTTCCTTTAGACTCGGTCGGATGGATTTCCGGGCATTAAATCATATGGGTGTTTCCAGCCTTTTGTCGCCTCGATACGGCTCAGCCATGAATCAATATTTGACCAGTTCGCACGGGTAAACCCGTAAGGTTCGGGGTAAAATAAATAGCCACAATTGGCAATGTCAGCGATGGTCATCGTGTTTCCAACTATCCATGAACGACTTTCTAGATGTGTGTCCAGTATTTTAAGTGCGCCTAACACCCTTCCCTGCATGAATTTTATTACTTCAAGTGGGCGCTTATCCTCTGGTAGAAAGTTCATCAAGAAACGGGTCATGCCAGCTTGGGAGGACATTTTGTGGTTGTCGAATAATACCCAGCGCAGCACTTCGTATTTGTCCTCTGGCGAACCACCCAGGTTTCCAGTTTGATCAACCACCCATTGCTGGATGGCGCCCGATTGCGACAGACTGAAATCTCCTTGGACCAAAATAGGTGCTTCGGCCATGATGTTTAGGTCGCGATACCCGTCGCTGCGCGCAGCCCCACCAAAGAAATCTACATAAACTGGTGACCAATTTATGCCCGCTAGTTCAAGTGTCAGAGCCGCTTTATAAGCATTTCCGCTTTCTCCAAAGCAATGCAGCTTAATAGCCATATACATTCCCATTTTGTTTTGTATCTGTGTTCAGTTTTGGAAATAGTCAGATTAAAAGATAAGGGCGTCAAGTGACATTCACTTGTCTGCACTCGTTGGTATGCGTGCTGACTACATGCTTGTAGAGGGCAATGAGTGGCCTATGTAATATTCACCTGTCGAAAGTCTGGCCTCTTGAAATGCGATTACGCTGACGCTTTAGCTAAATTTTTATTTATGGTAGTTCCAACTTGACCGTATCGATCAACTTGGAAAGCTCGCTAACCGTTTCAGAAATTTCTTTTTGTTGCTTGAGCAATGCAGTCAGTTTTGCCTGAGCTATCGGCACCCAAGCCTGCATTTGTGCTGTGCTACCGTCTTTGTCGTAAATTTGAAGCCATCGGCGCAATTCCTCTAGGCTGAAGCCGAAGCGTCGGCCGCGCATGATCAATGTCATCCGGGCGACATCCCGTGCGCTGTAAAAACGAGAACGCCCTACACGTTCTGGTTTCAACAACTCAATATATTCATAATAGCGCAGCGTCCTTGGCGTGACATCGAACTGCGCGCACATCTGTTTGAAAGATTGATTTGCTTCTAACATATTTCCCCCGCGTATACAGTATTACGTTGGGCTGTATGGTCAAGTGGTCAGTTCATGAAGCTGGGAGCTAAAAGGTAGCAGCCGTATCCTACAATCCAGGCTGGGATTTCTGAATAGCCAGTGGCTCGTGAGTTGGGTGCTATTCTTGGAAACCATGTATCGCCAGCGTTGAATATTACGTTCCTGATTAATGCCGCAAAGGGACAACGCTGTTTATGCACAGTGTCGCGATTAGCTGTTTGGCCCGCAGCCAGGAATAAATCCAACCAACACTCCCAGTAATGCTAACAAAATATCGACAGTTTCAAATGCTGCCTCTAAACCTCAGCTCACAAATGCATCGGCTTAATCATAAGCTAAGTATGCCTTAATGACTATATTGAGATAAAGGATGTTACTTCGGCCCTCTGAGTCTGGAGTTAATCTGCAAGATCAGTCATTTTTTTGAGTGGGGATGTCGCCCATATAAAGGCCCCCCAAAAAAAGTGGCAATGAGGGCAATAGTAAAAACTAAATATGAACTATATACAGTGAAAATACCTATGCCAGTCAGCTGAGTAACGCCAATGGTCAATCCTGGAGTCACAAAGATTACGTGACAGTAACCTTGCCGGTGGGCCCTCCCAGTAACAAGTGCAATCTCATAGTGCTTAGAGGGGTTTGGGGTCAGATCTATCCAATTAGAGCGACCGACAAGCCAACCTGCAATAATTTCAGCTGTCAGGGAAAGGGGGAGAGCGACCATTGCAGCCTTTGGTTGCTCCGCTATGACTGAAAATGTGGTATCACCCATTATTGTGGTCAAAGTTGCGACCACCGTACCAAACCCAACATTGCTGGAAGAGTTAGCAGCAACAACTATTAAGGCGCCTTAGCAACCTGGCGTTGTGGGAGGTTTTTAGTAAGAATCAAATATCAAAATTAGCTAACCTTTTGACGCCGTAAAAAGTGATAGTGCTGCGGCAACAAAAGACGATAATTGAACATAGGCATTGACCACAAGCACGCAGGTCAGGGACCCGAAGTAGCCTTGGGCCAAAGCTAAAACTAAGATAACGCAGAAAACTGCTAGTCGTCGGCTATGAAATGGGCTGGGCATATCGGTGGCTACAAATGTCTATGTTTTAATATTTGATTTCATTTGCCCCCTTTGCAATTGATAATAATTACGCAAGTAAAAATAAAGCGCTTGGCAATCTACTGGCTAGGCTCAATAAACAAAGTCATGACACAAACAGACAACAATGCAGCGCGCCAATTTATTAAAGCTATTCCTCACTCCCGCAGACTGGGAATGGAGGTTGAAGAGCTCGGAAATGGTAAGGCCGTGATTTCAATGCCGTATGACAAGGCTCTTATTGGAGATCCGGTCACCAAGGTGATCCATGGCGGCGCTGTTTCAGCGTTGATGGATACTGCAGGTGGTGCTGCTGTCGTGGCGCATCCTTTAGCTGGTTTGGGTACTGCCACATTAGATCTTCGCATTGATTACATGCGATCTGCGACTCCTGGTCAAACCATCACTGCAACGGCGGAATGCTATCATGTTACCCGTAGCGTGGCATTTGTTCGCGCTACAGCCTGTGATGCAGACACTGCGCGTCCGGTAGCCACGGCAACCGGTGCTTTTACAGTAATGAAGGGGTCATCATGAAGAGACCAGAACCCGTAATTCAGGTAAAACGACGCCGAGACCTCGCACTGTCAGTGATTGTTAATCAAGTGCCCTATATCGATTTTCTTGGGGTCAGTTTTGACCGACATGGTAATCAATTGACCTCCACTATGGCGTTCCATGACGATCTTATCGGCAACCCGATGTTACCGGCGCTGCATGGGGGTGCAACGGCCGCTTTTTTGGAGGTAACGGCGATTATTGGACTAGCCTGGGCATCTCTTTGGGGAGAGATTGAAGGCGAAAGCTTAGATATTGAAGCAGTGCAAACTGGTGTACTAGCGTTACCTAAAACTATTGACTTTACCGTGGATTACCTTCGTCCAGGACTACCACGTGACGCTTATGCCCGTGCTCGGGTCAATCGCTCTGGACGGCGATATGCATCGGTGCATGTGGAGGCTTGGCAAGACAACCGTGACCGCCTCTTTGCTCAAGCGTCAGGTCACTTTCTCATGCCGCAACGCGATGGCTGATCATATACATGGTATTACGCATCGGCGGGTGCTGACTATTGCAATCCCAATTGTAATTTCGAATGCTACCGTGCCAATTCTTGGGGCGGTTGATACCGGTGTAATTGGCCAAATGGGAGCGGCGGCTCCGATCGGCGCGGTTGGTATAGGTGCAATTATTCTTGGCGCACTGTATTGGATCTTTGGTTTTCTGCGCATGGGAACGGTTGGGTTGACAAGCCAAGCTCTTGGGGCTGGAGACAGCCATGAAGTCAGAGCACTTTTTTTTAGAGCGACTGGCATCGGCCTGATGGCTGGGGTTGGATTTATCCTACTTCAATTGCCTATTTTCGCGGGTGCGTTTTGGGTGTCGCCGGCCTCTGTAGAAGTTGAATCTTTGGCGCGAGACTATATGTCCATCCGAGTTTGGTCAGCGCCAGCTGCCATCGCAATTTATGGTCTCAGTGGATGGTTGATTGCACAAGAGCGTACTGCTGCAGTGCTCCTCATACAATTATTGATGAACCTGTGTAATATCATTCTTGATCTTTGGTTTGTTCTGGGACTTGGCCTTGGTGTGGAGGGCGTGGCGCTCGCCACTTTGATCGCAGAATGGGGCGGTCTGGTGCTGGGGTTATATTTGTGTCGTTCGGTTCTGAGTGGGTTGGCTGGGTCTATGTGGCGACAGGTTTTTGATCGGGTTCGCTTGGCCCGTATGGCGCAGGTAAATGTGGATATTCTGATTCGTTCGGTTTTATTACAAGCTGGCTTTGTGAGTTTTCTTTTCTTTGGCGCGGATTTGGGCGACGTAACTTTAGCAGCCAATCAAGTTTTGCTGCAATTTGTATATATGGCTTCTTATGCGATGGATGGGTTTGTCTTTGCTGCTGAGGCATTGGTGGGTCAAGCTATGGGTGCGCGGGCTGTGGCTCAGCTGCGGCGTGGGGCTTCTTTGACCGCCATTTGGGCCTTTGGGGCTGCGGTCTTCATGGCAATGATGTTTTGGGCCTTTGGGGCAATTGTGATTGATATTATCACTAAGGATGCCAGTGTGCAGGAAGCTGCACGCATTTATTTGCCGCATATTGCGTTAGCACCTCTGATGGGCGCGCTCGCCTGGATGTTGGACGGTGTGTTTATTGGGGCTACTCGTAGCCGCGATATGCGCAATATGATGATATTGTCATTTTTGGGCTATTGCGCGCTGGTAGCTCTACTGTTGCCGAGTCTTGGCAATCATGGGCTTTGGCTTGCCATGAATGGATTTTTCATCTTACGCGGTGTGACTTTAGCCCTGAGGTATCCCGCATTAGAACGGGCTGTAGCAGTTTATTAAATCTGGCTATAACCAACTTTCTGTGGTCACGCCGATAGCTTGCCCCAACTGATCGAACCCATCATTAGCTAAAAGGCGATCCATTCCCAAGGCGATTCTTGGCACCAGCGAAAGGCCTTGATAAACCATGGCGGAATAAAGCTGTACTGCGCAGGCCCCAGCGTGAATTTTTGCATAGGCGTCCTCAGCTGAGCCGATACCGCCGACACCCACCAGATCAATCCTGTTAGCGGTTGCCACGCGCATTTTTGCTAAAACCCGTGTTGATTTCTCAAATAAGGGACGTCCTGACAGTCCTCCCTTTTGATCACGGTCAGAAGAGCGTAGCCCGTCGCGGTCCAATGTCGTGTTGGTGCAGATGATCGCAGATAGACCTGAGGCCAATGCTAAATCTGCAATGTCTTGTATCTCTGCATCGGTAAGGTCCGGAGCGATTTTTAGAAAAATAGGAATTGGCCGTACTAGTTTTGCGTTGGTTGCTTTTATGCGACCCAGCAGATCCTCCAGAGCTGCCTTACCCTGTAGATCCCGCAGTTTTTCCGTGTTTGGTGATGAAATGTTAACCGTTGCAAAATCGATATGTGGAGCAGCTACGTTTAGGACATCACCAAAATCATTAGCACGATCTGCGCTGTCTTTATTGGCGCCTAAATTCAATCCGCGTGGGATGGAGGTGGACGTTTGGGCGAGGCGGCGGGCAATGGCTTCAATGCCTTGGTTGTTAAATCCAAAGCGATTGATCACGGCGTGATCTTGCAAAAGCCGAAATAATCGTGGCTTGGGGTTGCCAGCTTGGGGTAGTGGCGTGGCAGCGCCCACTTCCAGAAAACTGAAACCAGCCTTGGACAATGGCGATAAGGCCTGAGCGTTTTTGTCGTATCCAGCGGCGAGCCCAACCGGGTTGGCTAAGGCTATACCGCCTATCGATGTGGTAAGGCGTGGACTTGTGACCGGGCCGCCATGTAGGGGTGCCAGCCCCAACTTTAGAGCTTGGATTGATAGGCCATGGGCGTTTTCTGGATCAAAGTAATGCAGGAATTTGAGGCCAATATCTTCTAGATTAATCATATCATATGATCTGGGAATTTATGGCGACCGTCGATAAGTGGCAAAGGCAGGCACCAAACCACTTCGTTGAGCTGCAAGCGCCTATAGAGATGAGGGAACTCCGCCCCCCCACGCGATACTTCCCATTTGAGATTACCTTGCAGAGCTGTGCAGTCCACCGCTGCAACGTAGAGGCCTTCCACAGCTGTAAAATGTTTATCGGCAGTTTCTTGGGCCTGTATGGCGGTAGAGAAATGAATATAGCCGTCGACTAAATCAATCGGCGCGCCGGCCGTGTCACCTTTTGCCTTTAGAACATGCCATTCATTGGAGCGGAATATTTTATAAATCATCATATCCCACCTGTGCCGCGTTGAGATAAAATCGTCAACTGTCGTTTGACCGATTTGAGCTTCTATAATGTCGGAGTTGACTCCGCTGGGCAGATGTGGATCGTAGGTATATCTAATCATTTTGGGAAAAAATTAATCATTTTGGGGAAAAACAATGTTCAGAAGCCTCTTTACCAGTGCTACTTTACTAGCAATCAGTGCGGGCGCTGCCGCCGCTGATTATTCTCTCACTATCTTGCATACCAATGACTTCCATGCGCGCTTTGAGCCCGTATCAAAATATGACAGTGGCTGTGGCGCGGAAGACAATGCGGAGGGCAAATGCTTTGGTGGTTCTGCACGTTTGGTCACAGCGATTAATGAGGCTCGTACTAGATCTGACAACTCGATCTTAGTTGATGGGGGGGATCAATTTCAGGGCACTTTGTTTTACACCTATTACAAGGGTAAATTAGCAGCAGAGATGATGAACAAAATGGGATATACTGCGATGACCGTGGGTAACCATGAGTTTGACGATGGTCCAGAGGTGCTACGCGGCTTTGCTGATGCTCTCGAATTTCCAATTTTGATGTCAAATGCTGATATCAGCGGTGAGGTATTGCTGCGCGATGTTATCCAGAAATCTGTCATCATCGAGCAGGCTGGTGAAAAGATTGGCCTGATTGGCCTAACGCCGCAAGACACAGATGAGCTGGCAAGTCCGGGGCCGAATGTGGTATTTTTAGATCCTTCATCCGCAGTTCAAGCTGAGGTTGATAAGCTCACAGCCATCGGCGTAAATAAAATCATTGTTCTGTCACATTCTGGTTATTTGGTTGACCAAGCGGTTGCTGCCAACACTACGGGTGTTGACGTTATAGTAGGTGGGCATTCCAACACATTGCTCTCTAATACAAACGAGCGGGCAGAGGGCGCCTATCCAACTATGGTTGGCGATACTGCGATTGTGCAAGCCTATGCTTATGGCAAATTTCTGGGTGAGTTAAATGTCACCTTTGATGCTGCTGGTAAAATTCTGCAGGCAGTCGGTGAGCCTTTGATCCTAGATGGAACTGTGTCTGAAGACAGCGTCACTAAGAACCGGATCGCGGATGCAGCTGTGCCTTTGGAAGGAATCCGCAATCAAGTCGTGGCCAAATCTTCGGCAGTTATTCAAGGCGATCGTAAAGTTTGCCGCGTTGCCGAATGTGAGATGGGCAATTTAGTGGCCGATGCTATGCTGGCGCATGTGGCCGAGCAAGGTGCGCAAATCGCCATTGCAAACTCAGGCGGGCTACGTGCCAGTATTGATGCGGGCGATGTGACGATGGGCGAAGTTTTGACTGTTTTGCCATTTCAAAACACTTTGGCGACCTTTGAAATTTCCGGCCAAGGGGTGATTGATGCGCTCGAAAACGGTGTGAGCCAAGTTGAGGAAGTCAAAGGTCGGTTTCCACAGGTTGCCGGTTTGAAATTCACTTGGGATTTGAGTGTAGCCCCAAATGAAGGCCGTGTTGTTGAGGTGCTGGTGGCCGAAAGCGCAGGCTTTGTTCCAATCGATCCAGCAGCCTTATATATGGTCGTAACTAACAATTATGTCCGGAATGGCGGTGATGGCTACAAGATGTTCCGCTCGGGCTTAAATGCCTATGATTATGGCCCAGGACTTGAGGTGGTCTTGGCCGAATACATGGCGGCGCAAGGGTCTTATGTGCCTTACTTAGATGGGCGTATCACTGCCAAGTAAAACAGTGGCATGCCCCCTCCGCTACGCGCGAGGGCATGCCACTAGCGAATATTTAGTTCACAGAAACTTATAGCATTATATATCTATACCATGCCTTGTCGCTTGGAGTTTTAGCTTGAATTCTAATCCCAACATTTCACTAGAGCTACAGTGTTTTGGGTAATATTTGACAGGTCAATTGCATCCACTGTAGTGAGTGTGTCAGCTTTTATTACGGTTATATTTGCCTTTTGTAACAATGGTTCGATCCAGCCCCAGGTGGCTGCAAAATGCACATTACTGGGCAATTTCCGCTCGCCATTCTTCGGGTTTGGAAGCAAGATACCAATTACAGCACCGCTTTGATCGTATAGAGGGCCACCGATGTCACCGGGCAGGGTATCGATCTCAAGTCTTGCAATGTTCCGCTCACCCACAAGATTTTTGACATCTTGTAATAGGCCCAGTGTCAGTGTGGGTGCACCCAATTTTCCGCCATAGGCGTAACCGCCAACTGAGATGTGTCGGGGTGCGCGCAGGGGTGCGGTCTGAAATTTGGGCAGAGCTGCAGGGGCCGTGTCTAGCTTGGGTTCCAAAATAGTCAGCTTTGCATTTTGGGCTGCGATACGCAGTGTTGTACCATTTTCCAGCTCAATGGTTCCACAGCTTGAAAAATCTTTTTTAGCTGTCAAAATATAACCCTCTTGATTCAGAAATACTCCTGACATGGTAAATGATGGTGGGCGAATCTTTAGGCCACTTAGTAAATCTGATGGCGTAAGCTCGGCATCAAAAATAGACGCGTCTGGGAGCGCGCCGGGTAAGCGCGTGAAGCTGTTGAATACTTCATTTTCCACGCGCTGCCGACGGGCATCATCGCCAATGGGCCATACCAGAAGTGCGCCCTTGATCTTACCATCGCGCAGCTGGGCAAAACCTGTTGTATGCACTGCAGTGTCGATGGCCTCTATAGTGAAACTCGACTTTGTCAGTTTGCGACGGCCATCTTTGGGGATGATGCTCAGGGTTTGGAGTACCTCATAGAGGGCCTTCAGCCTTGCGCTGTCTCCAGTTTGGCTAATCAGGATAACCTGCACAATACTGCCTTCTCTACCTCGGTACCGTACAAATGGCGCGTCATATTGGGCTGCCTCTAGAATGCTGCTGGGCGCTAGGATGGCAATGCCTGCCTCAGCTGCAGTAGTTTCTGTGAAGCCCAAACCGGTTAAAAGTATTTGGTAATTTACGATCAGTTCCGCCCGTTGTGTTGCGGTTAGGACGCCTGTGTCCTCGTAACCGTTTGAGATCTGCCAGCGCGCCATTGCTCCTCGAGTTCCACGACCATAGAGGCCATCAATAGCGTTTTCGTAAAAGCCCGCCCAAGCAAGCGCGCGCTGCAAGTATTTTTTTTCTGCCAGTGTCATTGCCTGCTCGGAGAAAGAGGCGTCGATTAGTTGCCCAGTGGAAGGCAGATTTGAGGGGGAGGCCGTGTCTTCATCAGGTGCAATGTCCGGAACTAACGCTAGAGCTGCTGTGGCAGTATCTTGATTGGGTGCTGTATCAATGAATGGAGCTTTATGGACCTTGTTTTGAGTTGGTTCGATACGGGCTTCATTGAGGGGGAAGATTTGGCGTTGATACGAAGTACCGGTCGTGATGAAGCTACTACGTGGAACCAAATTGGCACTAAGAAACTCCTGCAAAACTCTATCTGCCGCTTTCTCTTGATAAGGACCAAGCGCTATTCCAAACCATCCTGCGCCAATGTCAAAGCCAACCACATTATCAAAATTTGCTTTGTATTGCTCAAAATTTTCCAAGGCGCTTGCTCGATCAGGCTGAGCCTCGACTTGAATCCAAACACTGCTGGGTGATGCAATTTGTGCAAAACTGGCTTGGCTCCACAAGAGGCAAATAGCAAAAGCAGAGTAGATTATATAGTTTTTCATTTGTTGCCCTTAAAACCTTTATACTCTTATTTGTGTGATTGGCTGGCAAATCAAGCCAGTACTTAGAAAAACTTTCTGCGGTTGCACCAATTTAGCACCGGCGGCTTGATTGACGCTGGCCAGCGCAGGGCCTATTCAAGCGCAAAGCTAATGGCTGAGGATCAAATGAACACTCCAAAATCATTCCAAGAGATTATTTTGCGCCTTCAAGCTTATTGGGCCGAACATGGCTGCGCAATATTGCAGCCCTACGATATGGAGGTTGGTGCAGGAACATTTCACCCAGCCACTACGCTGCGGGCTTTGGGCCCAAAGCCTTGGGCTGCGGCTTATGTGCAACCCTCGCGACGACCGACTGATGGACGCTATGGTGAAAATCCAAATCGATTGCAGCATTATTACCAATATCAGGTATTGATCAAACCTAGCCCTTCCAATCTACAAGATCTTTACTTGGGTAGCTTAAATGCGATTGGCATCGATATGGCTCTGCATGACATACGCTTTGTGGAGGATGATTGGGAAAGCCCAACGCTCGGAGCTTGGGGGCTTGGCTGGGAAGTTTGGTGTGACGGCATGGAAGTATCGCAGTTCACCTATTTTCAGCAGGTGGGGGGACATGATTGTCACCCTGTCTCTGGTGAGTTGACCTATGGTCTGGAGCGTTTGGCAATGTATGTCCTAGGTGTGGATCACGTGATGGCTATGCCGTTTAATGATCCATCAGCAACAATTCCATTAACTTATGGTGATATTTTCAAGCAGACTGAGGAAGAATATGCCCGATGGAATTTCGATGTCGCCAATACCGAGGTGCTGCTACGTCAATTCGAAGAAGCGGAAGCGGAATGTAAAAACATCCTAGCACAGGATCATATGGATCCGAAAACTGGGAAACGCATTATTATGGTGCACCCTGCTTATGACCAATGCATCAAGGCTAGCCATATGTTTAATCTTTTGGATGCGCGTGGCATTATATCGGTGACTGAACGGCAGGCTTATATTGGCCGTGTTAGGACTTTAGCGACGAAATGTGCGGATGCCTTTGTGCAAACTGCAGCGGCAGGGGCGGTCTAATGGCCGTAAGTGGAAAATTGGTAAGTGGTGGTATTTTGGGAATTACAGCAGCCTTTGGGTTCGGTGTATATTACGCGCAGGTCTACGGTTATTATGAAACACTATCGCAGGGTGAA
>Ga0209502_10003485_pt1 | contig 12334 bp, 17 predicted proteins | sample ArcticOcean_MG_C_10_FD_187442 | JGI IMG/M metagenome (GOLD analysis project Ga0209502, IMG submission 187442) | Marine microbial communities from western Arctic Ocean - ArcticOcean_MG_CB11_90 (SPAdes) (version 2) | ecosystem: Environmental > Aquatic > Marine > Oceanic | place: Arctic Ocean...
TGAAAAATTAAAGAAACACGCTTTAGATTTATCTTAGTTGTTGTTAATTACTTCTTCTAATTCCTTATACTCTTTACAATTACAATCTTTTAGAACTGCCAATCTTTCTTTAGCTAAGTCCATTCTTTGAGTCTGAACATACAATTCTCCTAGATATTCGTTTATTCCATTGTGGTCAGGTTTGATCTCTAAACCTTGAAGATAATATTTTTCTGCCTGTTCGTACTTTCCAGCTTTTCTAAGTGTAAAGCCAAGATAGTTTAATATATCAGGATTTCCACTATCTGTTTTATTTGCTTCTAGTAATTTTTCATAAGCTTTATTGTACAACTTTAAGGCTTTTTCGTTTTTACCTTTTGACTCTAGTTTTTTTCCACGTTTTACAAAATTTTGAGCATCTTTTTGTGGACTTGAATAGCTGTCAGAGTCTGAACTACTTTCGCCTGCTGCAAATGAAGCTTGCGTGAACAAACAAAATATAATTGTAAAAATAAATTTTTTAATCATGTTACGCAATTGATGATCTTCCACCGTCTACTCCTATTATTTGACCTGTTATCCATGAGCTTTCGTCGCTAATTAAAAACTTTGCAATTGAAGAAAAATCCGATCCTTCACCTAGTCTCTTTAAAGGGTGAAGTTTAGCAATACCTTCGGCAATTTTTTCATTCTTTAGTAAAAATTCTCCCATTTTAGATTTACTTAAACTTGGTGCTATGCAGTTTATTCTAACATTTGGTGCAAACTCTGCGGCTAAAGCAACTGTTAAACCTTCGACTGCAGCTTTGGCAGAAGAAATGATGCTATGATTAGTAAAACCTTTTTGAGCAGCAACTGTAGAAAATAAAACAATTGCACCATGGTTTTCTTTTAATTTGCCATGTGTAGCTCTAATTATTTCAGTAGCTGAGATTAAATTTAAATTAAAACAATCTAAAAAATCTTTTTTCTTAGAAAGTTTTAATGGTTTTAAATCTATAGAACCAACGCAATATGCTAGCCCATTTATTGCCGTATCGCCTAGATCACTAATAATCTTTTCTGAAAAATTTTCTTCTAAAACATCACAAGGCGTAAAGGTAGAATCAAGTTCTGATGCTAAAGCTGACAAGCTAGATTCATCTCTGCCTACCAAATGTACTTGCCCGCCATCATTAACTATTTTTTTTGCTAGAGCAGAGCCTATTGATCCTGTGGCTCCTAAAATAAGTTTTTTCATATTATAAATATACCATAAAGAATGGCTTTTTTTTGAGCATCTATTGTCACGTATAAATTTAAAGCCCATGAGATATGGTGTTATATGAAATTTTTTTTAATTCTAGGTAACCAGCTATTTGACCCTAAATACTTAAAAAACTACAAAGATCATAGTTTTTTTATGTGTGAAGACTACGGCTTATGCACCTATGAAAAGCATCATAAATTAAAAATTCTATTGTTCTTGTCGTCAATGAGATCTTACTCTGATGAGTTAAAAGCTAAAAAATTTAATGTTACCTACTATTCAATAAAAGATGATTTTAGAGTTTCTTATGAGAAAAAATTAGAAATATTTATTATTAAAAAAAAAATTAAAGAAGTAAGTTTATTTGAGATTGAAGATAAGTTTTTTGAAAAAAAAATTTTTACTTTCTTTAAAAAAAAAAAAATTAAAATGAATATTATACAAAGCCCAATGTTTCTAACAAGTCGTGATGAGTTTAAAAATTATTTGAATAAAAATAAGAAACCTTTTATGGCTAGCTTTTATAAATCCAACAGAACAAAATTGGGTGTGTTAGTTGATAAAAATTTAAAACCTAAGGGTGGCAAATGGAGTTTTGATGACGAAAATAGAAAGAAATTACCGAAAGATATTTCATTACCTGACAGCCCAAAAGCTCAAAATACTTTACACACTAAAACATTAGCACCAATTATAGAAAAAGAGTTTAAAACTCATCCTGGTACTACTGAAAATTTTTGGCTACCAACAACAAGAAATAGTGCTGAGATTTGGTTAGATAATTTTATAAAGAATAAACTTAATTTATTTGGTGACTATGAAGATGCTGTGAGCAAAAAATCAAATATACTATTTCATAGTGCTTTAAGTCCTTTAATAAATATCGGGTTAATTACTCCAAATCAAATTCTAGAAAAATTAAAAAAAGTAGAAGATAAAGTTAAACTTAATTCACTAGAAGGATACGCACGACAAATTATTGGTTGGAGAGAATTCATGAGAGGTATTTATCAAAACTATGACGAACGATTAACAAAAACTAATTTTTTTAATCATAAAAATAAGATGAATAATAATTGGTATAAGGGTGAAACTGGTTTGGAACCTCTCGATTATGCCATCAAGAATGCAGTCAATCACGGATGGTCTCATCATATTGAAAGATTGATGATACTTTCAAATATTATGAACCTTTGTCAGGTTGAGCCTAGAGAAGTTTACAGGTGGTTTATGGAAATGTTTGTAGATTCATCTGACTGGGTAATGAGTCCTAATGTTTATGGCATGGGATTGTTTAGTGATGGAGGCATATTTGCTACTAAGCCTTATATTTGTGGATCAAGTTATTTTTTAAAAATGATGGACTTCAAAAAAGGTCCTTGGTGCGATGTCATGGATGGACTTTATTGGAATTTTATAGAAAAAAATAAAAAATTTTTTCAAGCAAATTTTAGACTATCTATGATGGTAAAAATATTAGAAAAAATTGACAAAGAAAGAAAAGAAAGAATATTTACAGCAGCTAAAAAATTTATAAAAGAAAACACATATGCCAACTAAAGTATTTTTTAATGATTCATGCAAGATCTGTAGATTGGAAATAAATCATTATAAAAAGATTTCAAATAGCAATTTAGAATGGGTAGATATTTCAAATAACAAAGAGGCCCAATTAATGACTTTAAAAACACCATCTGAACTTTTAAGAAGATTGCATGTAATTGAAGACGGTAAGGTGATTTCAGGAGCTGGTGCTTTCTTAATTGTTTGGTCAAAAATACCTAGATACAATATTCTCTATAAGATTCTTAAAATAAAACCATTATTTTTTATTTTTCATTACATTTATGAATTTGTTGCTTATTTTTTGTTTTTAAAAAATAAAGATCAACTTAAAAATATGTAATGAAAAAGTCTGATCTTCCTTCAAAAATTTGTCCTATCTGTAAAAGGCCTTTTAACTGGAGAAAGAAATGGAAACTTAATTGGGATAAAGTTAAATACTGCTCAAAGAAATGTTCTGGATCAAATTAATTCAATTGAAATTTTGCTAATATTTTGGGTATGTTAGACTTGAAATTAAAGTACCCCTTATTAGAAAAATTCCAACAAAATATATCCTCTCCTCTAGTAATAAAATTTAAATTCAATTTTTTCTCTTTAATCATCTTTTTTAAAAAAGACATATTTTCACCAATCGACGGATAAACAATATCAAAATTTTTTAAATTTTCCAATAGTTCTTCAATCTCATTTTCATTAATTAATACAAAACTATTATTAATTTTGTTAATTTGATCTTTTATGATGTTTTTTTTATAATTTAAAACTTTTAAATCTAACTTTAATAATCTGCTTTTGTTGTCAAGCAAAACAAAATAAATTTTTTTATAATTTTTTATTTTTAAGCTCTCTATACTTAGATCGTTTTCAAAAACTATTAAATATTCATTTTTATTATTATTTTTTTGTATTTCTATTGGTGAGATTTTATATTCTCTATTGTCAATTAAAGGGAGGACATTTTCTCTGAGCTCAATATTTTGATATTTTTTATTTAAAAATTTTCTAATATTCCAAGATTGTGCAAGGTAGTGTTTTCCTTTTGTTTGTAAGCCCCCAACCCATCTCCAGCTTAAAGTGTTGGACGCAGCGTCTCCATCAAGTAGATACTTCATGAAAAATTCCGCACCTTTTTGCCAGGGTAAGCCTAAAGTAAAAATCCAAATACTTGCAAACCACATACGCGCATGATTGTGTAAATAGTTATATTCTTTAATTTCTTTTACCCAGTCGTTAAAACATTCAATTTTAGTTTGCCCTTCAATTGCTAGATAATAGTTTTCACTCTCCTCAATTATATTCAAATCTTCTGTAAAATCGTCCCATACCTTTGGCCTCAGCTCTAGCCAACCCTTCCAATAAACTCGCCAATAAATTTCTTGAATATATTTTTCAACTTTTTGATATGAATGTTTACTTAAAACTTTTTTTGAAATTTCATACTCATTAATGAGTCTATGCGAAACATAAGGAGATAAGCACGAAACATTTTTTCTATCTGTCGGGCCAAAATCATAATTTCTTTTTGATGAATAATTTACAATATCGTTATTTATAAAAGTATCTAAAGCCTCTAAGGCTTTCTCCCTACAGGTATAAAATTTCATTCATCATCCTCTTCTCTCCAGCCATCAATATATAATTTCCAGCATGCAAAAGAAACGCAAGGAATCCCAACACAGAAGCCAAGAAGTATTCCATTTTCTTTACCCATGTAGATACTACCAAAATGTGTTGCCCCAATTGGAATAACGGTAAGAATAAACATTATTATAAGAAGTCTAGTTGTGTAAGATGGTCTTTTCATCAGATTGTATTACCTCTGTTGGTGGGGGGTGAAACAATTGTAGTAAACCAACAATTATTGCATTCTGCTGTGGTACTTTTTTCTAAATGCCATTCATAGACGTACATTTTTTTATCAATAGAAATTAACTCAACGTTATAAATATTTTTATCTTTTGAATTCATGATCAATTTAATTTTATGAGATTCATGGTTTAACAAAATATTATATTGATCTCCAAGCAACATTTTTTCAAATCTTTCATAAGGTCCTGTATATTTTTTATTCTCTGGATGCGCAAAAACCCAAGTCTGCTTAATGCCAGAATTCTTATTTGGTTCGTCATTTTTTTTTAATGCATTCAATTGAATTTTAATTACATCGTAGGCAGTTAAGTTTTTGGTAGGTTTAATAATATCTGCATATAAAAAATTTGTAAAATTTAATATGACAATAAGTATAAAGTATTTTTTTAATTCCATATTTTATTTAGTATTTCCTCTCTTTGGCAACCAGACTTATATGCCAGATATCTTAAAAAATTATTTTGATAGTAATCTTGATGGTAGTCTTCTGCGGGATAAAACTTTTCAAATTCCCAAACTAGAGTTACAATTTTCTTCTTATTAAATCTTTTTTCTATACTTGTTATTGAGCTTTCTATAAGTTTTTTTTGTTTAATATTTTGATAAAATGCAACAGATCTATAACTTTTTCCTTTATCACAGAATTGCCCTTTAGCATCAAAAGGATCTATATTTACCCAGAACACTTTTAATAGCTCTTCGTAATTAGTTAGCTTAGGGTCGTAATAAACTTCAATAGCTTCTACATGTCCTGTATCTTTGTAAATAACTTGTTTGTAAGTTGGATTTTTTACATGACCTCCTGAGTACCCAGATATTGATTTTATAACTCCTTTTTCTTTATCAAATGATTCCTCCATACACCAAAAACAACCACCTGCAAAATAAGCTTTCTTATATTCATCCTTACTATCCCCAGTAGTCACAGTAAGTGTACCAGCTAAAGAATTCAATATATTGAGATTAAATAAAATAATTATAAAAAAAATAATTTTTGCCATGGATTAATTATATAGTTTTCTTTAAACTAAAAGTAATATTTATTTATGAAAAAACTACCAAGATGTGATGATTGTGGAGAGAGCGAGATTATTCTTACTCAGGTTAGTAATTGTGGCGATGTGAAATTTCTTTGTTCGGACTGCTATCAATTAAAGTATCTTGAAAAGGATTCGATTAACTCAAATGAAGTTCTGAACTATGCTGAAATGAATAATATTTGTGAGGAATGTAAGAAAGAAGATGTTAATGTAAAATCTAATTTAATTATGCATGGTTACAAAGTTTGTAATAGTTGTAAGGTATCAAAAACTTTATTTCCTATCTAAAAATTTCTAGTTATAGCTAGTACAGCCAGAAGAATAAAAGCTTGTACAAACCAAGAAATAATTACAACGCCCAGCGACTTCCATAAGCTTTTGTAGTTTAATGTTTCTTTAACGGCTACGACCATGCATACTAACATCCAAAATGCAGAGCCAACAAATGTAACTGTCATTAAGCTCTCATTAAAACCAAAAATTCTAATTATACCGGGAGCACTTGAAAATCCTATAGCTCTTAAAAGAGCAAATTGTGTAGTCTTCGTCCTCGGATCTGGAAATAGTTTAACGCCTACAAAGTAAACAATATAAGCCCATACAAACCAACTTATCAATGAAAAAATAGGTGCTAATATAAAGTTGCCAACGCCTAATGATGCTGCTCCAATGCCTGCTGCAGTACTTGATAGCATCACAACAATAGCAGCTGATATAGTTGCATTTTTGTCCTTCTGAACCTCGTTAAAAACTTCAGGATCAATTTTTACTGAACGAAAGATTCTATTTAAAAATAATGGGATCATTGCAATTTCTTTGTTTAATTTTAAAATAATAAGTATATTTGATCTAAATAAGATTATGTATAACGTAAATAAAAAACTTTTGAAATGAATTTTTCTAAACCAATTTTTTCAGGATTGTCAGCAGCTTTTGTTGTTGGTGTTTTAGCCCTATTAACGTTTGAATCTCCTTTTGGTGTTTGGCTCATGTTTTCATTTGGCTCTTCTGCTCTAATTTTATTTGTTTTTTATGATAGCGAATTTGCAAAACCTAAGAATGTTTTTTTTGGACATTTAATTTCAATTGTTATTGGCATTTTATTTAATAACTTTATGGGCATTTCATTCTTATCACTAGGTTTGTCTGTAGGCCTTTGTGTAACAATAATGATGTATTTAAAAATAGTTCACCCACCTGCTGCAGCTAACCCATTGATCGCTCTGTTTGCAGATGTTTCTTATGATTTCATCTTATTTCCTGTGGTATCAGGAAGTGTTGTCTTGATCGTATTGGCCTATCTTATCAATACATTTATTTTGGGAAGAACGGTATTTATTAAAGAAACTAATTTAAAAAAGCGATCCAAAAATTTAAAACTAAAGCGTAAGAAGACCAGAAGAAATAAGGCAGTGTGAGAAAGAAGCTCAATTTATTTTTTCTTATATAAATTCTCATTAAGATAAAAATAAAGATTAGAATAATAATTAAATTTAATAAAGCTAAGTTAATTTGATGAAATCCAAAAAAAACTATGCTCCAAGTTGAATTAAAAAATAAGTGAACAAAATAAATATTTAAAATTTTTTGATCAAAAGAGGTAATCCAGACTCTCCAAATAGCAACTGACATTAAAATATATAACGTTGTCCACACAGGTGCGAAAACCCAACTAGGAGGATTAAAACTAGGCAGTATTATTTCTGAGTACCAAGGTTCTTTAAAAAATGTTGTTGTAAAGCCACCAACACCAGATGCTATAAAAGTAATAATTAAGATTAAAATTAAAGATAAATATTTTTTTTTGGTCATTTAATAAGATATAACTAATTAATGTTAAATAATAAAAAAAAAATTTGGATAACAGGAGCTAGCAGTGGAATTGGGAAGGCGTTAGCTTTAAAATTTGCTAAAGAAAATTGGAATGTAGCAATATCTGCGAGAAGAAAAGAACTGTTAGATGAGATTGCTCAAAACGAAAATATATCTTCTTTCCCTTTAGATGTTACGGATGACAATTTGGTTAAACGTACATTTGCAGATATACTCCAAGACTTTAAGGGCATAGATATATGTATTTTTTGCAGTGGAACATACAATCCAAAATTAGAAAAGGAAATAAATAAAGAACAAATAAAAAATGTTATGGACATAAATTTTTTTGGAGTTTTAAATTGTATTAAAGCTGTTGAAGAACATTTTAAAAATAAAAAAACAGGGCATATTTCAGTTGTGTCATCTGTTGCTGCATACAGAGGATTGCCAAATTCTAGTGGCTACGGCCCTTCTAAGGCAGCTTTAACAAATTTAACTGAGAGTTTATATTTTGATTTTAAAAAACATAACGTTAGAGTTTCATTAATTTCTCCAGGATTTATTAAAACACCCTTAACAAATCAAAATACATTTAGTATGCCCTTTATTAAGACACCAGAATTTGCTGCTAATAAAATATTTAACGGACTAACTAAAAGTAGTGCATTTGAAATACACTTCCCAAAAGAATTAACAATTTTTTTAAAATTTTTAAGAATTTTGCCCTACGGAGCGTATTTATTTTTAATTAATAAATTTGTTAAAAGAGATTAAAGCTTTAATTCATTTTATCTGTATTTTTTAGATCGTCATCCATTTTTAGCTTTCTTTCTTCATCTTTTCTTTTTAATTCTTCTTCCATTATATTTTGTTCTTCATCTTTTTTTCTTCGATTTGCATCAAATTTTATTTCCCATTCTTTTATTCTCTGTTCTTCAATTTGTGCTTTTTGTTTAGATATCTCATCTCTAATTTTTTGTTGTTCGTCTTTAATTTTTTGTTCTGCTTCAAGTCGTTTTCTTTCTTCCCCATCTCTTACTCTTTGTTCTTCATCTCTAATTTTTTGTTGTTCGTCTTTAATTTTTTGTTCTGCTTCAAGTCGTTTTCTTTCTTCCCCATCTCTTATTCTTTGCTCTTCATCTCTTATTCTTTGCTCTTCATCTCTTATTCTTTGCTCTGACGCTTCTCTTAATCTCAATTCTTCATCTCTTAATCTTTTTTGTTCTAGCCTAATTCTTTTTTCTTCATCTTTTTTTCTTTTTTCTTGATCTTGCAATCTTATCTCAGCTTGTTCTTTTAATTTCTGTTCTGCAATTTTTAATTTTAATTCTTCTTCTTTAAGTCTAAGTTCTTGTTTTCTTATTTTTAACTCCTCGTCTTTTATTCTTTGTTTTTCTTGATTTCGTATTTTTATAACTTTAATTTTAGCAAGGTTTTCTCTTTGCTTTTGTTTAGCTATGCGTTCTCTTAATTTTAGTTGTGCTTTAAATTGTGCTGATGTCCTTATGTTTTTTAACTTTTTAACTTTTTTTTTCTTATTGCTTAGTTTTTTATAAGTTTTATCAAAATTTAATGTTACTTTTTTAGTCAACTTACCCAATTTAAATTTTGGAACTAAATTTTTTTTTATTTTTTTTAGGTGTTTTTTAAGTCTTAAAGATTTCATTTTTAACTTTAAATTTACTATAAAAATTAATTTCTGCAATAGCTCAAGTCTAAATACCTGTTAATATTGGGTTATTTAATTAAGGCTTACAACTATTGTTAGAGAAAATTACAGTGTTTATTTCACTATACTTTTAATTGCCAAATATTCCTAGTTTAACGTCATAATCAACAGCTATTCCATAATCTGGATCATCATCGCTATCAACAACAAGTTGGCCTGCTTTACTAAGCAATTTATGACAGTCCTTTGTTAAGTGTCGAAGTTTTACTTTTTTTCCAATTGCATTGTATTTATCTGCAATGTCTTCGATAGCTTTCAGGGCTGATTGATCAATTATTTTTGATCTAGCAAAATCAATAATAATAACAGCGGGATCTCTTGCTGGTTTAAAAATTTCTAGAAAACTATTAGTAGAGCTAAAAAAAAGTGGTCCTTCAATCTCGTAAACTTTAGCCCCTTTTTCTCGTATCGATGGTCTTTCAACAGCTCTAATTCTTGAGGCTGACTTCCATGCAAATACTAATGCTGAAACGATTACACCAACTATCACTGCTACAGCTAAGTCTGCAGCTACTGTTACACCAGTAACAAGAATAATTACAATTGCGTCACTTTTTGGAACAAGAAAAAGTATTTTTAAAGAATTCCAAGCAAAGGTACCGATGACAACCATAAACATTACTCCTACTAGAGCGGCTATTGGTATCATTTCAATATAAGAAGAAGCGTATAAAATAAAAATCAATAGAAACAATGCTGCTGCAATTCCTGCAATACGTGTTCGTCCTCCAGAGCTTACATTAATCATAGACTGTCCAATCATGGCACACCCACCCATACCACCAAAAAAACCTGTGACTGTGTTAGCTAAACCTTGAGCTAAACATTCTTGACTCGCCCCACCTCTTTTATTCGTAATTTCACCTACTAGATTTAATGTTAATAAGCTTTCAATTAAACCGATAGCAGCCAAGATAAAGGCGTATGGGAAAATAATTTTTAATGTTTCTATATTTAAAGGGACAGACGGAATTGAAAATTCTGGAAGGCCTCCCTTCACGCTTGCAAGATCGCCTACACTTGGAATGTCGATTTTTAAAACTAAAACTACAATTGTTGTAAACAAAATAGCCACTAATGTGGATGGTAATATTTTAGTTATTTTTGGTAATAACCAAATAATATACATGGTTAAGACAACAAATATAATTGAATATGTCAAAGTATCACCCGAAATCCAAACAGATTCTCCCGCAGAATTAATTGTTTTAAATTGACTAAGTTGAGAAATTCCAATTACTATTGCCAAACCATTAACAAAACCAAGCATAACAGATTGAGGAACCATTCTAATAAATTTACCAAGTTTAGATATTCCTGCTATCAATTGTAAAATTCCCATTAAAACTACGGCTGCAAATAAATATTGTGCGCCGTGATCAGCTACCAACGCAACCATTACAACAGCTAAAGCGCCAGTAGCACCAGAAATCATTCCGGGTCTGCCACCTACTAATGCGGTAATAATGCCGACTATAAAAGCAGCGTAAAGCCCTGATAATGGAGCGACACCAGCTACAAAAGCAAAAGCAATTGCTTCGGGAACTAAAGCTAAAGCAACAGTTAGGCCTGATAGAACTTCGATTCTAAACAAAGAAAAAGAGACACCCTCTTTTGGTATGTAGCTTTGTGAATTAAAACCTATGGACTTAACGAATGAAGATATTGTAGTTTTTGTCATTGGTCGTTATATTTTGAACTAAATTGAAATTATTTTACAAATATTTAACAACTTTACCACTAAAGTCTATTTAAAAAATTTATTAATGAGATTGTTTAATTCTGACTTTTTTTTTAATACTTTGGCAGATTCATGACCACAATTCTTAATTTGAACAACCTTTATGTTTCGAGTTTTTGGTATCATGCTCATATGATACTTTTCTTCATTTGTATCTCCAAAAAAAAGAAGGTATTTAGTTTTGTTAGAAAATTTCAAATATCTGAACTTCCAATCAGTAATAGCAGCGGCATAGTTTAAAAAAGTTTTATCTTTAGATACTTTTGGGTGTATAGAAAATTGAGGCGAAAATGCAATAACTTTTTTGATTGGAAACAAATTAGAAAATATTATGGCGTTAAATGCACCCATACTATAACCAATTGCGTAATGAGTATTGTCTTTTTTTAAAGTTTTTTTTATTAAATTTATATCTACGTTGTTTAACCAAGACCTTGTGATATCCTTAACAAACAGAACGTTAAATTTTTTTGTAAGACTAAAAAATTCGTTTTTTTGAATTAATAGTTTACTACCTTCAATGCTTGAAAAAGATACTACTGTTTTTTTTTTATTATTATTGAAATAATCAAAAGACTGTTTTGGAAAATTATATTTTTTAAAAATTAAATATTGAATTTTTTTTAAATAATAGTGAATCATATTTGATATTATCTTATAAAAAACTCTATTTTAATATCACAATATTTTATTATTTTTAAGAGATGAAACTATCTTATAATTGTCTTGCTAATTTTCTTACTTTCTCCATGTCTTTTGCAAATTTTTCTACTTTCATGCCAGGAAGAACTTCATAAAATCTTGCGTATTCAATTTTCATTCCACCAAGCTTAAGTACTCCAGCTTTTATTCTTCTAAAGGGCATATTCTGAAACCAAGTTTGAATAGAAAAAATATTCCCCCCATATGACATTGACATAATAGCAAGTTTGTTTTTCATTGCTCCTGCAACAGGATAGCCCCAGTTTCCAACAACTCTTTTAAAAGCAAAAAACCACTTGGGTGCTAACACAAGGTCGATCCAATTCTCTAAAATAGCACTTGCTCTAAGATTGTAGCAAGGTGAAATTAAAAACATTACATCAGATCTTTCTAATCTTTTCCTATAATTAAGAACCTGTTCATTAGGTGGGCTTCCGTCAAAAAAGTTTAATTGTTTTTCATCATGTAGGTTTATTAGATCAATTTCATGACCACATTTTTGTGCTTCATCTATAAAGGTGTCTCTAATTGAAGAATTAAAAGATGTTTTACTATTGTGATGTCCAAAAACAATAAAGATTTTTTTAGACATATAACGTTTATTTAACGAAATCTTTTATTCTTTGAAGAGTTGTTTTTTCAGG
>Ga0209502_10003486_pt1 | contig 12330 bp, 10 predicted proteins | sample ArcticOcean_MG_C_10_FD_187442 | JGI IMG/M metagenome (GOLD analysis project Ga0209502, IMG submission 187442) | Marine microbial communities from western Arctic Ocean - ArcticOcean_MG_CB11_90 (SPAdes) (version 2) | ecosystem: Environmental > Aquatic > Marine > Oceanic | place: Arctic Ocean...
TAATTTCTAAAAGCTTGCGCATTTAAAAATAATGAAAAAAATAAAAATAAAAATAAAATTCTAAGTTTCAAAAGCATAATAATTTCTTCAACAAATATCTTAAATACTATTAAACTAACATTGGTTTTGTTTAAATATTGTTTAATAAAGTGGAATTTGAATCTTTTCGCTTATAAATGAACTAATTCTTTTTTCTAACCATGTATTTTCTTGTGGCTTAAATGATTGTATAAAACCACAATGACCTCCATAATCTGTAATCTCTAAATAAAAATTTTTAGATTGCAATGCCGCTTTGGTAGGGAAACATGCTGGTGACAAAAATGTATCATCTTTTGCATTTACCAATAAGGTAGGTCTATCAATTTTTGATAAATAAGGTTTAGAACTTGCTTTTTTCCAATAATCCTCTGGACTCTCAAAACCAAATACAGGAACTGTATATAGTTTTTCTAAATGCTTAAATTTTGTTGCTTTAAATAATTTATCTTGGTTTAAACGATATTCTGGAAATTTATGCGCTTTCTCTAAAATTTTATTTTTTAGTGTTTTGAAGAATATTTCAACATATAGTTTATTTTTTATTTTATCCATTTCATGTTCGGCAGATGTTATATCTATGGGAACAGATATGGCTACCCCTCCTTTTACTCTTGAGGACAATTTTTCCTGATATTCACCCAAGTATTTTAAAGTTAAGTTACCTCCTAAACTAAAACCAACAAGTACTATGTTGTCGTAGTTATAGTTTTCTAAAAGATGTTTTATAACAAAGGCAACATCTTCAGTTTTTCCGCTGTGATAAGTTGATAATAACAAATTATCTTCACCACTGCAACTCCTTAAATTAAAACAAACAGTATCTATCCCTTTCTGATTTAGATGATTAGATGTAGAGGCAATATACTTGGATTTAGAGCTTCCCTCTAAGCCATGAATTAATAGAACTAATGTTTTAGAACCTACAAAAGAAAAATCCAGGTCAATAAAATCAGCATCCCAAGTGGTGATTCTTTTTCTAGTATAGCTGCATATATTTTTTGTAAAAAGTGGTCGATACATCGTATTAAAATGACCGTTTTTAAACGGTAAAGTAGGAGAGAAGTCTGATTTTATTATAGGCATCTAATAATTTTATTTTTAATAATTTTTAAAAATACATAAAAAATAAATAGTTTTAGAAAATTACCCAAGTAGGATTTGCTATTTTAGCTATTAAATTAATATTAAAAAATGAAAAAACATATTCCTAACATATTAACGCTTGGTAATCTTTTTTGTGGAACAGTTGCAACTATTTATGCGGTTCAAGGAAATTTTGAAATTGCAGGAATTTTAGTTGTTTTAGGTATCTTTTTTGATTTTTTTGATGGATTTGCTGCAAGAATCTTAAATGTCTCTGGAGAATTAGGAAAACAGTTAGATTCTTTGGCAGATATGGTTACTAGTGGTGTTGTACCAGGTATTATAATGTTTAAATTGTTGGCTACAAGTCCAAATTCAGATATCTTAGAAAATGTACCTATAGACTCGAATTGGATGAACTTCAGTTTTGCTCCAATTCAGCTTATTGGTTTATTACTTACTTTAGGAGCTTGTTACAGGCTTGCTAAATTTAATATAGATACTAGACAATCAGAATCTTTTATTGGTCTCCCAACACCAGCAATGAGCTTGTTTATAATCTCTTTGCCTTTAATTCAAGAATATTCTACTTTTGAATCTATTCAAAACTTAATATCCAATCATTATTTTCTAATCTTGGTAACTCTTTTATTAACCTATTTAATGAATGCTGAATTGCCATTATTTTCTTTAAAATTTAAAGAGTACTCTTTAAAGAATAATGTAATAAAATATATGTTTATATTAATTTCATTAGCAATGTTGTTGACATTGCAACTTGTATCAATTCCCTTGATAATTGCATTTTACGTTTGTTTATCGGTAGTATCTAATCGTAGAAGAACAACGTAGTTTGCAATTATTTAATAGATTATTATACTTATAGTTCAATAAAAAAGCATCCATAAATAATAGTTTATGGATGCTTTTTTATGATTTTTTGACTGTATTATTTCTAAAATATTTTTTTTCTTTTTAACTCAAAATCTTTACCAAGATACACTTTACGGACCATTTCATCGGCAGCTAATTCTTCGGGTGTTCCCTCTTTTAAGATGCTTCCATTGTACATTAAGTACGTTTTGTCTGTGATAGCTAAAGTTGCTTGTACATCATGATCTGTTATTAAAATACCAATGTTTTTTTCTTTTAATTGTGCAACAATACTTTGTATGTCTTCCACGGCAATAGGATCTACGCCTGCAAAAGGTTCATCTAATAGAATAAAATTAGGGTCAGAAGCCAAACAACGTGCTATTTCTGTTCTTCTCCTTTCTCCACCAGATAATAAGTCTCCTCGGTTCTTCCGAACATGACCTATATTAAATTCCTCGATTAAAGATTCTAATTTTATTTTTTGTTCTTTTTTAGAGCGTCCGGTAAATTGTAAAACAGACATAATATTATCTTCTACAGACAATTTTCTAAAAACAGATGCTTCTTGCGCTAAGTAACCAATTCCTTTTTGCGCCCTTTTGTACATGGCATCTTGCGTTATTTCTTCATCATTTAAAAATATTTTACCTGCATTTGGCTTTACCATGCCCACAATCATGTAAAAAGATGTGGTCTTACCAGCACCATTAGGTCCCAATAATCCAATGATTTCTCCTTGCTGAACTTCCAAAGAAATGTCTCTGACAACCTTTCTGCTTCCATAAATTTTTTGAATGTTCTCTGCTCTTAAAATCATATTTTAAAAAATGTGTAATGTTGCTTTCGTAAATGTAATAAATAACTGTGTTAAGATTCTTAAACAATTAGACATTTATGCTTCTTTACTTTATTCTTCCAGCGCTTCCCAATATTCTAGTGCTTTTCTTAAATGCGGAATTACAATAGTACCACCAATTAAATTAGCAATGGACATTGTTTCCATCATTTCTTCTTTTGTAACTCCGTTTTTCTTTGCTGCTTCTAAATGATATTGTACACAATCATCACATCTTAAAACAGCTGAAGCTACTAGTCCCAAAAGCTCTTTAGTTTTCACTGGTAGATGACCTTTTTGAAAGGCGTTGGTATCTAAATTAAATATTCTTTTAATTACTTTATTGTCAGAAGCTAATATTTTTTCGTTCATTTTAGAACGATAATCATTAAACTCTTGTACTTTATTATGCATCTTTTTTTTGTTTTTTAATCACCATTCTAGAAACTTTAATGCTTATCTCATACAAAACAAGTATTGGTATTGCAACAATTACCTGACTCGCAACATCTGGAGGCGTAATAATAGCAGCTAAAATTAATACGAGTACTAGTGCATGTTTTCTGTATGTCTTTAAAAATTCTGGGGTTACCAACCCAATCTTTGTTAAAAAATAAACCAATACAGGTAATTCAAATAAAATAGAAACTCCTAGTAGCATATTGGTAACTAATCCGATATGAGATTCTAGTGTGAAGTTGTTCTGAATTACATCTGAAATTTTATAATTATATAAGAAATGTATCGATATTGGAGCAATTACATAAAAACTAAATGCAATACCACAGAAAAATAAAAACGAAGCAATAAACATGAACCCTCTAGAGCTTTTAACCTCTTTCTTTGTTAAACCTGGAGAAATAAAACGCCAAAGTTCCCATAGCAAATAAGGAAATGCTAATATAATTCCTAAAATTAAAGAGGACCAAATAGCAGTCATTAATTGCTGTGTTGGTTTTAAACTAATTAAATTATCAGTAAAAGATACCCTACAAAAGGTGCTATCCATACCGAATAAATTAAAAAAATCACAGAATATTTGATACGTTATAAAGTCTGACTTTCTATGTGCTAGTAAAAAGTGATTGAACACTTCTTTTTGAAAAACAAATAGTAGAATACCAATAATAAATATGGCTGCTGCGCTTCTTACTAAATGCCATCTTAACTCTTCTAAATGCCCTAAAAATGACATTTCATTTTTTTCCTCTTTCATTAGAAAATTCCTTCTTTAATTAAGTCGTGTAAATGAACTATACCAATATATTTTTCTTGCGCGTCAACTACCAAAATTTGAGTAATGTTGTTGCTCTCTAATTTTTCTAAAGCTTCAATAGCCATGGCATTTTCTTGAACAGTTTTTGGATTTTTACCCATAATATCTTTTGCTGTGAAGTGGTTGATGTCTGTTGTTTTGCTTAACATACGTCTCAAGTCTCCATCGGTAATAATACCTACTATTTTCTTATTTTCTAGAACTGCAGTAACTCCTAATCTTCTTTCAGAAATTTCTACAATTACTTTTGCTATGGAATCTGAAACATTAACTTTAGGTATTTGATTGTTTTCAATTAAATCAGATACTCTTAGGTAAAGACGTTTTCCAAGGGCACCACCTGGATGGTATTTTGCAAAATCTTTCTTCGAAAACCCTCTTAGATCTTGCAAGCAAACAGCTAGAGCATCTCCCATAACTAGCTGGGCGGTTGTGCTTGTAGTTGGTGCTAAATTATTAGGACAGGCTTCTTTTTCTACAAAAGTGTTTAAAGGAAAGTCAGCGTTTTTTCCTAAAAAAGAATCTACGTTGCCCGTGATTGCTATTATTTTATTCCCATAATTTCTAATTAAAGGCACTAGCACTTTAATTTCTGGTGTATTCCCACTTTTAGATAAGCAGATTACAATATCATTCTTTTGCACGTTTCCTAAATCTCCATGAATTGCATCTGCTGCATGCATAAAAATTGCAGGTGTTCCTGTAGAATTGAAGGTAGCTACTATTTTTGTGGCAATATTGGCACTTTTACCAATTCCCGTTACAATAACTCTTCCGTTTGAATTTAAAATAAAATTAACTGCTTTTTCGAAGTTTTCATCTAATAATTTTGCTAAATTCGCGATAGCCGCGCTTTCCAATAAAATGGTTTCCTTGGCAGTTTGTATAATTGGATTTAATTTTTTCAATAGTTTGGTATTTTATCAGAATAAAAAAAAGTTATATCTTTAGTTTAATAAACAAGCAAATTTACCACAAAAAAATAGTTTCATCAAACTTTAAAAAAGGTTTGTATTTTGTTTTTAATTATAAACGAATATTTAATAAATGGATTTACATAGTTCTCTAAAAAAATTCTTTGGATTTAATAAATTTAAAGGTTTACAAGAGCAGGTTGTTAAAAGTATTATAAACAGGAATAATACCTTTGTTATTATGCCAACCGGAGGTGGTAAATCTCTTTGTTATCAGCTACCAGCTTTAATGCAAGAAGGCACTGCAATTGTAGTCTCTCCTTTGATTGCATTAATGAAGAATCAAGTAGATGCCATAAGAGGTATCTCTGAGCACCATGGGGTAGCGCATGTTTTAAACTCTTCTCTAAATAAAACAGAAATTGCTCAGGTTAAGGCAGATATAGATAGTGGAATAACCAAACTTTTATATGTAGCTCCAGAATCTTTAATAAAGGAGGAATACGTGGCATTCCTAAAAACGCAGAAAATTTCTTTTGTAGCCATTGATGAAGCACATTGTATTTCTGAATGGGGTCATGATTTTAGACCAGAATATAGAAATTTAAAACATATTATTAAGGCTATTGATGACGTGCCTATTATTTGTTTAACTGCAACAGCAACAGAGAAAGTACAAGAAGATATTTTAAAAACATTAGGAATTACGGATGCAAATAGATTTAAAGCCTCTTTTAACAGACCTAATTTATTCTATGAAGTAAGGCCAAAAACGACAGAGGTAGAAAAAGATATTATTCGTTTTGTAAAACAACGTGTAGGAAAATCTGGAATTATTTATTGCTTAAGTAGAAAAAAAGTAGAGGAAGTTGCTCAGATTTTACAAGTAAACGGATTAAATGCAGTACCGTATCATGCAGGTTTAGATGCAAAAACACGTGTAAAGCATCAAGACATGTTTCTAATGGAAAATTGTGACATAGTAGTTGCAACCATTGCTTTTGGTATGGGAATAGACAAACCAGATGTTCGTTTTGTTATTCATCATGATATTCCTAAAAGTCTAGAAAGTTATTATCAAGAAACAGGAAGAGCTGGTAGAGATGATGGCGAAGGTTATTGTTTGGCTTTTTATGCATATAAAGATATTGAGAAGTTAGAAAAGTTTATGTCTAGTAAACCCGTTGCAGAGCAAGAAATTGGACATGCTTTATTGCAAGAAGTTGTGGGTTATGCAGAGACGTCTATGAACAGACGTAAATATTTGTTGCATTATTTTGGTGAAGAATTTGACGCCATTACAGGTGATGGAGCAGATATGGATGATAATTCTAGAAATCCGAAGAAAAAGCACGAAGCGAAAGAAGATGTTGTTAAATTACTTTCTGTTGTAAAACAAACACTTCAAAAATATAAATCTAAAGACGTTGTAAACACCTTAGTAGGAAAGGAAAATGCTTTATTAACCTCTCATAAAACACATTTGCAGTCATTTTTTGGTATTGGTAAAGATAGGACTGCTGCTTACTGGATGGCATTAATTCGTCAGGTATTGGTAGTTTACTTTATTAAAAAAGAAATTGAACAGTATGGTGTTGTAAAGCTGACTGATAAAGGGCTAATTTATATGGATAATCCGTCTTCTTTTTTAATGACAGAAGATCATTCTTATTCAGAAGAAAATGATAATACAATTATTATTAATGCGAAGTCTTCTGGCGGTGTTGCTGATGTAGTTCTTGTAAGTTTATTAAAAGGTCTACGTAAAAAGGTCGCAACAAAACAAGGTGTGCCGCCATTTGCTGTTTTTCAAGACCCTTCTTTAGATGATATGGCTTTAAAATATCCAATAAGTATCGAAGAATTATCTACAGTGCATGGTGTTGGAGAGGGTAAAGCTAGAAAATTTGGTAAAGATTTTGTTTCATTAATTACCACATATGTTGCTGAAAATGATGTTTTAAGACCAGATGATTTAATTGTAAAAAGTACAGGGGTTAATTCTGGTTTAAAATTATATATCATTCAGAATACAGACAGAAAACTACCTTTGGAAGATATAGCAAAATCTAAGGGAAAAGAAATGATGGATTTAATTAAAGAAATGGAAGCCATTATCTATTCTGGAACAAAATTAAATATAGATTATGCTTTAGATGATTTATTAGATGAAGATCAGCAAGAAGAAATACATGAGTATTTTATGGAAGCTGAATCTGATAGTATTCAGGAAGCTTTAGATGAATTTGATGGTGATTATGACGAAGATGAATTGCGTTTAATGCGTATTAAATTTATAAATGAAGTAGGGAATTAGATTTCTCCTTGACTTACTGCATATACCTATTGTAATAATTCCTCAAAAACTTTTAAATTTTCTTTAAATTCCTCTGTTTTTCTAATGTTTTAGAAAAATATACAAATTTAGAGTGTAAAAATTGTTAGTAAAACTCCTAAAATAATTGCTGTAAACTTCTGTAAATTAAACTTATGATTTTCAGAGCTTTCAAATAGAATTATAGTAGAAATATGTAAAAAAACACCAATAATAAGTGCTGTAATTTCTGTATAATAATCATTAAAAAAGGCAAATTTATCTCCTACTAATACTCCCAAAGGACTCATCAATCCAAAGAAAAAGAGAAATATAAATATTGTTTTGTTCGAATATTTAGTGTGTATTAAAAAGGTTGTTAATACAATTGCAATCGGAATTTTATGCACAATAATTGCCCATAATAAATTCTCTCCTGAATGATGAATTGGCAAACCCTCCGAAAAAGCATGCAAACACAAACTAAAAAAAATCAAGGTTGGAAACTTCTTACTATCGGCATGCATGTGAATATGACCATGTTCTGCACCTTTCGAAAAAGACTCTAAAATAGATTGTAAAATAAGACCTACCAATATAAAAACTCCTATTCTTTCATAATCTTTAGATGCTGTATATACCTCTGGTAATAAATGTAATATGGTAACAGATAGCAAATAAGCGCCACTAAATGCCAATAATAAACGCAGAATTTTATTACTTGGCTTTATTAACAAAACCAATAAAGAACCCAAAAGCACTGAGGCAATTAATAAAATGTAATTCATTTTGCAACTATAATTAATCGGTTAGAAATTTTAGAATTAAAACTATTTAAATAATAATCGCCAAAAGTATGTTCGATCTTAAAGCCTACTTTTTTTAAATAATAAGTCATTTTTTCTAAATCTAGATATTTTACACGCTCGGTATAAGAGTGATTTTCAGCATCCGCGAAAAAAGAAATATGCTTTAAAATAAAACCATCAGAAATTTCTCTAGTAATATTAAAAGTAATACCATCTACAACTTTCATTTCTTTAGTAACCAAATTTTCTTTTACTATTGCTGCATTTAAAAAGTCGAATACAAAAACACCTTCTTTTGTCAAGCCATTTTTAATATTGTGCAATATTAAAAGGTCTTCTTTCTCGTCTTCAAAATAACCAAAGCTTGTAAACAGGTTAAAAACAGCATTGTATTTCTTGCTAAAAGGCACACGCATATCATGTACATTAAATTTCAAAGTATCATTTTCATACTTTTTTGCAGCAATTATACTATTTTCAGACAAATCACTACCGGTAACTCTATATCCAAGAGAATTTAAAAACACAGAATGTCGGCCTTTTCCACAAGGTAAATCCAAAATATGAGTAGTTGTATCTAAACTCAAAATTTCTGTAATGTTTCTCATAAATAATTGAGCCTCAGCACCATTTCTTTCCTTATAAAGAATGTGATAATAAGAAGTATTAAACCAATCTGTAAACCAATCTTTTGTTTTCATAAATATTTTGAGAGTGTAAAAGTAATTAAATATTGTGTCTTTCGAATAAAATTTTAACAAACTACTGTATTTTATAAAAGACTGCAGCTTTATTAATTATTTAAAACTAAAAAAACAAGTTTTACAAGCAAACAATAGTAAAGAATTAAACTTAAAACTTTAGTGTTCTAGATACATCATTTGAACAATAAAATGTATTTTTGCAACCAATTTTATACGTATGGAGAAAGATTTTAAAATGACGGCAACAACACTTTTCGGTTTAGAAGGTGTATTGGCAGAAGAGTTAAAAAACTTAGGCGCACAAGATGTAAAGGAAGCGGTAAGAAGCGTTTCTTTTAGAGGCGACAAAGGTTTTATGTATAAGGCAAATATTGCTTTAAGAACGGCTGTTCGTATTTTAAAGCCCATAAAGATTTGTAAAATTTATGATGAAGAAGATCTTTATGACTCTATTCAGAAAATAAAATGGGAAAATTATTTAGATGTAGAAGGTACTTTTGCAATTGGTGCAGTAGTAAACTCTAAGAATTTTACCACCAACTCTCATTACATTTCTTTAAAGTCTAAAGATGCAGTTGCAGATTATTTTAGACATAAATATAGTAAAAGGCCGAATGTAGATTTAAAATATCCAGATGTTAAGATTCACATTCATATTCAGAAAGAATGGTTAACTGTTTCTATTGATTCTTCTGGAGACTCTTTGCATAAAAGAGGGTATAGGACAGCTACAAATATCGCCCCAATTAATGAGGTTTTGGCCGCAGGTATGGTTTTATTATCTGGTTATACAGGTGAAGAAAACTTTATAGATCCCATGTGTGGTTCAGGAACTATCTTAATAGAGGCTGCCATGATTGCTAATAAAATTCCTGCAAACATCAATAGAAAATTATTCGCTTTTGAGCAATGGAAAGATTATGATGAAGACCTATATTTTACAATTCAAGAATCTTTATTAAAGAAAATACGTTCTTCTCATTTTAAAATTATGGGCTTTGATAAAGCGCCATCTGCAGTAGAAAAAGCAACTGCAAATGTAGCAAACGCCAATTTAGATGAGTTTATTGGAGTGCACCATGTCAATTTTTTTAATTCTAAAAAAGAAGTCTTCGGTAACACCACTATTTTGTTCAATCCGCCATATGGTGAACGTTTAAATATAGATACAGAAGAATTTTATAAGAAAATAGGCGATACCTTAAAAAATAATTATCCAGGTTCTACAGCGTGGTTAATTACTTCGGATACAGATGCTTTAAAAGCAGTAGGATTAAGAACTTCTAAAAGAATTGCATTGAAGAATGCAGATTTAGACTGTAAGTTTGTAAAATATGAATTGTACGAGGGTACTCGTAAATTTAAAGAGCCAAAATTAGATTCAGATTCTGAAATAGATGCTGAAGGAGATATAGAAGAGTAGTTTATTGATACTCTTGCCAAGGCAAGAACCTATGAGTACATAACTTCAATTTTATGATTTCTTTAGAAACTATTTCTGGTTCATCATTTTTTTATTAAAAATAAAAAAAGGCCATTGAAATCAGTGCTAGACGACTTGTTAGCTTTTGTATAATTTAAAAGGAATTGCATTCTAATTTTACGTAATTTTGAAATGAACACAAAACAACATATTATCCATTTTATAGACGTCATATTACCAATTCCTATTCAGAGAGCGTTTACGTATTCTGTAACTGAAGATGAAGCAGATTTTTTAAAAAAAGGAATGCGTGTTGCTGTTTCTTTTGGGAAGTCTAAAATGTATACAGGGTTGGTTCTTAATATTCATACGAATGCACCAACGCTTTATGAAGCAAAAGAAATTCATCAAATCTTAGATGAAATACCTTTAGTTAACGAGAAGCAGCTGCAACATTGGCAATGGATTTCTAACTATTATATGTGTTCTTTAGGAGATGTATATAGAGCTTCTCTGCCTTCTGCTTTTTTATTAGAAAGTGAAACTATAATTTATAAAAACAACACTTTTTTAGATGAAACTATTTTAGCAGATGATGAATTCTTGATTTTTGAAGCTTTGCAACAGCAATCTCAATTAACAATTCATCAAGTAATTGCTATTTTAGGGAAGAAAAAAGTAATGCCTATTGTAAATGCATTACTTAAAAAAGAAGCCATTGTAATAAAAGAAGAAATTTACGAACAGTACAAACCAAAATTAGTAAAATATGTTCGTCTTCATAAAAATTATACTTCAGATGATTCATTAGGAAAATTATTAGAAGAGTTATCAAATGCAAAGAAACAGCGAGAAGCAGTGCTGGGATTTTTTCAGTTGTTAACCGCTAAAAAACCAATAAAGGCAAAAGATTTAGAAGAAAAAGCAGCGGTTTCTTCCAATATTTTAAAGTCTTTGGTAGACAAGGAGATTTTAGAGTTTTACCACATTCAAATAGATCGAATTCAATATAAAGGAGATACCAACGATTTAAAAGTTCTGAATGAGTTTCAAGAAAAAGCACTTGCCGAAATAAAAGAAACGTTCATAGAAAAAGATGTAACACTGTTGCATGGAATTACAAGTTCTGGTAAGACAGAAGTGTATACAAAGTTAATTCAAGAGGTTCTAGATGAAGGCAAACAAGTTTTATTTTTATTACCAGAAATTGCTTTAACTACTCAAATTATTGTTCGCTTGCAGTATTATTTTGGCGAACAAATTTCCGTTTTTCACTCTAAGTACTCTATTAATGAAAGGGTAGAAGTGTGGAATAATGTTTTAAACAACAAACCAAAAGCACGTATTATTTTAGGTGCAAGATCTTCTGTTTTCTTACCATTTTCTAATTTGGGTTTAATTGTGGTAGACGAAGAGCACGAAACTTCTTACAAACAGTTTGAGCCTTCACCAAGATACAATGCAAGGGATGCTGCTATTGTATTGGCTAAAATTCATAAGGCTAAAATATTATTGGGCTCTGCAACACCTTCGTTAGAGACCTATTATAATGCTCAGCAAAATAAATATGGTTTTGTTGAATTAAATAGGCGTCATGGAAATGTGCAATTGCCTAAAATTGAGCTAATTAATGTAAAAGAAAAGTACCGGAAAAAGGAAATGAAGGGCCATTTTTCTGACAGGTTATTGGCATTGATTCAAGAAGCGTTAGATTTAAAAGAACAGGTGATTCTATTTCAAAATAGACGAGGATATTCGCCAGTTGTAGAATGTAAAACATGCGGTGTTTCCCCCGAATGTCCAAATTGTGATGTTACGCTTACTTTTCATAAATTTAAGCATGAATTACGTTGCCATTACTGCAGTTACCAGCGTGCAATGCCAAATAGTTGTGGTGCTTGTGGTAGCAATACTTTAGACACCAAAGGTTTTGGAACCGAGCAAATAGAGTTGGAGTTGAAAGAAATTTTCCCAGATTTTAAAATTGGTAGAATGGATTTAGATACCACGCGTGGAAAACATGGATATCAGAAAATAATTGGTGCTTTTGAGGC
>Ga0209502_10003487_pt1 | contig 12326 bp, 12 predicted proteins | sample ArcticOcean_MG_C_10_FD_187442 | JGI IMG/M metagenome (GOLD analysis project Ga0209502, IMG submission 187442) | Marine microbial communities from western Arctic Ocean - ArcticOcean_MG_CB11_90 (SPAdes) (version 2) | ecosystem: Environmental > Aquatic > Marine > Oceanic | place: Arctic Ocean...
CTTCATCATATGGAAATGGACCCATTCCTAAAACTCCATTTTCACTTTGAAATTCTACACTTAAATTTTTATTTACATAATTTGCAACCAAGGTTGGTATCCCTATTCCTAGGTTAACATAATAGCCATCTTTTACTTCTTTTGCTATTCTTTTAGCAATTCCATTTTTGTCTAGCATTATCTTTGAGTTATAGTTCTTTGTTCAATTCTTTTTTGATAATTTTTACCCTTAAATATCCTTTGAACAAATATCCCAGGAATATGAATTTCATTTGGATCAAGAGTTCCTACCGGATATAACTCTTCAACTTCTGCAACAGTAATTGTGGCAGCTCCACACATATTTGGGTTAAAGTTTCTTGCAGTTCCTTTAAAAATTAAATTTCCTGCTTCGTCCCCTTTCCAAGCCTTAATAATCGAAAAATCTGCTTTAAAGGCATGTTCTAAAATATACATTTTTCCATTAAACTCTCTAGATTCTTTTCCTTTAGCAACTTCAGTTCCAAATCCTGCAGGTGTATATATTGCAGGAAATCCAGCTTGAGATGCTCTACATAATTCTGCAATAGTTCCTTGAGGCAATAGATCAACTTCAAGTTCACCAGAAAGCATTTGTCTTTCAAACTCATTGTTTTCACCAACATATGATGATATCATTTTTTTTATTTGGTGATCTTTCAAAAGTAGTCCAAGTCCGAAATCATCCACTCCTGCATTATTAGAAATACACGTCAGACCTTTAACTTTTAGTTCAACTAATTCATCAATTGATTTTTCTGGTATTCCGCACAATCCAAAGCCCCCCAACATTATAGTCATATTGTCTTTAATGCCGTTTAAAGCACTCTTTACATTCAATACTTTTTTGTTAATCATAATAAATGTTTTAAAAGTCGATATCTAATAATTTCTTGTTGTTATTCTTTATTTTATTTAATGAATCATTTTTGAAATTATTGCAATTTAATTCAATAGTCAGTTTTTCTGGCCTTGTAAAAGGCTCTTTGGATATACCCAAAATAGTATCATTATAACAACTTTTCATATATAAACCCCAAATAGGTAAAGCCATTGTAGCTCCTTGGCCATAATCAATGGTCTCAAAATGAATAGATCTATCTTCTGCTCCAACCCAAATTCCAGTTACTAGATTAGGAACCATACCCATAAACCAGCCATCACTTTGGTTTTGTGTTGTTCCTGTTTTGCCAGCAATTGGATTATCAAACTCGTATGGATAGCCTGTAACAACAGATTTGTATGCGTTATTAGTTGCCCCTGTAGTTCTTAATCTAATTCCTGAGCCTGCTTGAGTTACACCTTCCAATAAGTTTACTGTAACATAGGCAGCTTCTTCGCTTAGAACGTCTCTTGTTTCACGTTTGTACTCAAATAGAATTGTTCCATTTTTATCTTCTATTCTTTCAATTAATATAGGTTTTGTATAAACACCTTTATTGGCAAAAGCTGAGTATGCGGCAACCATTTCATAAACACTAAGATCTGGCGTTCCTAATGCAATTGAAGGAACTGGCAATATTTTTTGCTCTATACCTAAGTTTTTTGCTAATTTAATTACTGGCCTTGGCCCAATTTTATCCATTAATCTTGCAGTAACAGTATTTATTGAGTTTGCTAATGCATTTTTTAAAGTTCTTGTTCTGCCGTATTTATCTCCAGAATTTCTTGGGCACCATTTTTCAGGATTACCAAATTTGTCTTTTTCTATACAAAATTGACTGTCTGGGAAAGTGTCACATGGAGATAAGTGTAATTGATCAATGGCTGCTGCATATACAAAAGGTTTAAAGGTTGATCCGATTTGACGTTTACCTTTTTTAACCATATCATACTGAAAATGCTTGTAATTCATCCCTCCTGCCCACGCTTTTACAAAACCAGTAATTGGATCCATAGACATCATACCTGGTCTTAAAAATGATTTATAGTAGATCATAGAATCCCAAGGCTTCATTATTGTGTCTATTTCTCCTTTCCAGCTAAAAACAGTCATATTTACTGGTTTTTGAAAAGAAGTTTTTATCTCTTCGTCTGTTTTCTTCAAATCATATTTCATCCTTCTCCACCTTTCAGATCTTTTCATAGATCGTCTTAGTAATGTATCGACAGCTCCTTCTGTCAATTCTCTAAATGGTGTAGTTGGATTTTCTGACGCCTCATTTTGTTTAAAAAATTCTTCTTGTAACCTTGGCATGTGCTGATTAATTGCACTTTCTGCATAAGATTGCATCTTGTAGTTTATTGTTGTATAAATTTTTAAACCGTCTGTATTAATATTATACTTAGATCCATCTGGTTTTCTGTTGTTTTCATCTTTTACCCAATTTTTCATATAAGATCTTAAATACTCTCTAAAATATGGCGCTATGCCGTCTCTATGAGATTCAGGGGTGTAGTTTAGTTGTAAATCGTTAAGTTGTAAAGAGTCTTTTAACTTTTTATCAAGAAATCCGTACTTATGCATTTGACTAAAAACTACATTTCTTCTGTTTTTTACTCCAACAGGGTTTTTATGAGGCCTAGGGTTGTATAACGAGGAGTTTTTTAACATTCCTACTAACATGGCAGATTCGCTGACATCTAAATCAATAGGCTCTTTGCCAAAATAAATTCTAGAAGCACTTCTTATGCCGTCTCCGTTATTGCCAAAATCGTAAATATTTAAATATTGTGCAATGATTTCATTCTTAGTGTACTGTCTCTCAAGTCTTATTGATATAATATATTCTTTAATTTTTTGATTAATTCGTTCTAAAACATCTCTAGAACCCTCGCCTGTAAAAAGCAGTTTCGCTAATTGTTGAGTAATAGTACTTCCACCGCCATCCTTTCCAAGTTTAATAATTGCTCTTAAAGTTGATATCCAGTCTATTCCTGAATGTTCAAAAAAGCGGATATCTTCTGTAGCGATTAAAGCATTCACTAAGTGCGGAGGAAATTCTGAAAAACTAACTGGGGTTCTATTATCATTAAAATAAAATTTAGCAATAGTTTTTCCATCCTCAGAAAGTATTTCGCTAGCTAAATTTGTCTTTGGATTTTCCAATACTTTAAGATCAGGCATCTCACCAAGACCACCAGTTGATGCATAATAAAAAATCCCAAAAAACGACGAGACTCCAAACACAAAAAATGCCCAAATAATTAAGGTGTATTTTTTAAATTTATTTTTTTGTTTCTTTTTCAATTCTATAGCCAATATTTATTATTCCGTCTAATAAGTTTAGACCTTCTGTTTGATTAATTTTTCTCATAGCGTGTTCAATACTAATTGTGTGTTTTCCTGTTTCAAAACTAATCCCTTCTTTATGCCAAAGCTTGTTTTGAAAAGTATTAAGTAACTTTTTCCCAAGTAGTCTTCCTGATGAAGCGGCCATTTTATACTCAAGCGTATCTTTCGTTAATATTCGTGATGAGTCCTCAATAGCGACTATTAAAAACAAGTTATTAAACTTATATTTTTTATCCGTTATGATATTTATAAAAGTATTGTAAGAATTAGCTTTTATATCAAATTCAAACTTTACCAAACTATCCTTACTCCATTGATTAGGTATGGACTGATATTTGTCGAATACCCTGTTTTGATCACATGAAAAAAAACCAAATAAAATTAATAAGATTAATACCCTACTTAACATGCTTATTTATTTTTCTTCTTTTGTTGTGTTTCTTTTTTCTAGGCTTATCAAACCTTGTTAAGCTATCTTGCCCTACAACATTTTCAAATTTGTTTTCTACGGCAATGTTATTTTCAGATGTGTATTCTTCTATGCTGGAAACTAGTTTATTTAGACTATTTACTTTAATAATGCTATTTGCTTGATCAACAGTTAGTAAAAACCAATTATTCCATTGACCTTCATAAGCATACCATAACTCTTTTTTGAAAATGTCTGTCTTTTGACATACGGCAATACCCTTTTCTGTTTTAAGCTTGATCTCTTTTTTTGGAAAGTTTCTTAAAGCATCCATGTAAGAACCTAATTCATAATTTAAACAACACTTTAATTTACCACACTGGCCTGCTAGTTTCTGGGGATTTAGCGACAGCTGTTGATACCTTGCTGCAGAAGTGCTAACAGATCTAAAATCACTCAACCAAGTGGAACAGCAAAGTTCTCTTCCGCAAGAACCTATTCCCCCTAGACGTGCAGCTTCTTGTCTTAGCCCAACCTGTTTCATTTCTATCTTTGTTCTAAACTCCCTTGCGTAAAGTTTAATTAATTCTCTAAAGTCTACTCGTTCTTCAGCGGTGTAGTAAAAAGTAACCTTACTCCCATCTCCTTGATATTCTATGTCAGATATTTTCATTTTTAACCTCAAATCAATAGCAAATTTTCTTGCCTTAACTTTAATAGCCTCCTCTTTATCTCGTAATTCAGACCATTTATCAATTTCTTTTTGGGTTGCTTTTCTATACGTGACCTTTGAATTTTGTTCTGAGTAATCAATTTTCTTCTTGTCCATCTGAACCTTTACAAGCTCTCCTGTTAAGGTCACCATTCCTATATCATAACCGCTATCGGCCTGACTAGCAACTATATCGCCAACAGAAAGTGAGAGTGAATTTTTATTTAATAAATACTCTTTTCTTCCATTTTTAAACCTTACTTCTGAGTATAAAAATTCTAATTGCCCTGAGGGAAGTGTCATGTTTGAAAGCCAGTCAAAAACAGTAAACTTATTACAGCTATCTGTTCCGCATGTTCCATTATTTTTACATCCTTTAGGGGAGCCATCTGTTTTAGAGCTACATGTTTTACAAGACATTAATTTTAATATTTTAATAAATATAATATATACTTTTTACAAATCTTCTATTTGATTAGCTTGATTTATAGAAAGGTTTTCTCCTCTTCCTTTTTTAAAAATTTCATTGCTGTTTTTTTTTCCTTTGCGCAGATCTTTTTGCTTTTCAAAAGGCAAGTCGTTAACATGTTTGCATTCAGTTGAGCAGCAATTTTTCATGTTTTTCTTACACTTTTCGCACTGTATAAATAAAATATGACATGCGTCATTGGCACAGTTTGTATGTATGTCAAAAGCAGACCCACATTGATGACATTTTGCAATTATATCATCACTTATTTTTTCTGCTCTTCTATCGTCAAAAACAAAGTTTTTGCCAATAAAATTATTCTTTAATTTCTCTTTATTCACTTGTTTTGTGTACTCAATAATACCTCCCTTTAATTGATAAACGTTTTTAAAACCCTTGTGTTTAAAATATGCACTTGCTTTTTCACATCGAATACCACCTGTACAATACATTATTAAGTTCTTGTCTTCTTTATGATCTTTTAAGTCCTCTTCTATAATATCCAGTGAACCTCTAAAGGTGTCAACGTCTGGAGTAATTGCATTTTTGAAATGTCCAATCTCACTCTCGTAGTGATTTCTCATATCCACAACAATTGAGTTTTCTTCATCAGCTAATTTATTATACTCAACCGCATCTAAATGAACACCCGTATTTGTGACATCAAAAGTCTTATCATTTAATCCATCAGCCACTATTTTATCTCTAACTTTTACTTTTAGTTTGAGAAAAGATTTATTGTTATGTTCAACCGCAATGTTTAGCGAAGTACTTTTTAAAAAAGAGACTGATTTCAGGTGTGTTTTGAATTGACTAAAATTATCTTTAGGTATTGATAGTTGTGCATTAATCCCTTCATCTGCTAAGTATATTCTTCCGAGAACATCTAATGAATCCCATTTAAGAAATAATTGATCTCTAAGGGAATGAAGATCTAAAATTTTAGCGTATTGGTAAAAAGAAAGTGTTATTCTTTCCCTATTTGACTCATCAATTAGTACTGCCCTTTCTTTAGAGCTTAGCTTGTTGTACAGTTGCATTCTATACTAGTTTAATTAATTTATACTACAAAAATAATATTAATTAAATTAATGATGAAAAAGTATTAAATCGAATGACAATATAATTGTATTGTCATTAAAGTTATATTAAATTAGCAATGGAATAAATATCAAAATCTACATAAAATGGCTAACAACAAAGAGGATAAATTAAAAGCATTACAACTAACATTAGACAAGTTAGATAAAACATATGGAAAAGGAACGGTAATGAAAATGAGTGATGCTCCTGTTTCAAATGTAGAAGCAACATCTTCTGGCTCACTAGGTCTTGATTTAGCACTAGGAGTAGGTGGCTATCCAAGAGGTAGAGTTGTTGAAATCTACGGACCTGAGTCTTCCGGTAAGACAACTTTAACTTTACATGCAATTGCAGAGTGTCAAAAAAAAGGGGGTATCGCTGCATTTATTGATGCAGAACATGCCTTTGATAGATACTATGCAGAAAATTTGGGTGTGGATATTAACAATTTGATTATATCACAACCTGACCATGGAGAGCAAGCATTAGAAATTGCAGATAATTTAATTAGATCTGGAGCAATTGATATGGTTGTTATAGATTCAGTAGCTGCATTAACTCCTAAAAGTGAAATCGAAGGGGAAATGGGTGATTCTAAAATGGGATTACACGCCAGGCTTATGTCACAAGCTCTTAGAAAACTTACGGGTTCTATTAGCAAAACAAACTGTACTGTGATGTTTATAAATCAATTAAGAGAGAAGATTGGTGTAATGTTCGGAAACCCGGAGACCACAACTGGTGGAAATGCATTAAAATTCTACGCTTCAATAAGATTAGATATTAGAAGATCGACTCAAATAAAAGATAGTAGTGGAGCCGTTTTAGGAAACAAAACAAGAGTTAAAGTTGTAAAAAACAAAGTAGCACCACCATTTAAGTTAGCTGAATTTGATATCATGTATGGTAAAGGGATTTCTAAAGTTGGTGAAATCCTTGATATAGCTGTAGAATCTAATATTATTCAAAAAAGTGGTTCTTGGTTTAGTTATGACGAAACAAAACTAGGTCAAGGAAGGGATGCTGTAAAAACTATGATAAAAGATAACCCTGAATTAATGGATGAACTAGAAGCGAAGGTTAAAGACTTGGTTGCATCTAATTAATTAGAAAGGTCGTTTAAAATTAGTTTTCTAAAATGGTCACTTACAGGCTGAATATCTGCGCTTGTCAGACCTTTAGTAGTTAAAGGTTTATGGTATTTTACTCTAAGAAGTCCTGGCTTCGCGCTAAAATAAGAAAAAGGAAATCTTTTTTTATTATCTAAAAAAGTTATACAAACTATTGGTATTTGATGTTCAATCGCTATTTTAAAAGCACCCTTTTTAAACTCATCCAAAATAACAGTTGGATCAGGTACTCCTCCCTCTGGATAAATACAAATACTCATTCCGTTTGCTAATTTTTTTTGAGTATTAAAAAAAACTGACTTTCTACTTTTCGAACTTGACCTATCTACAAGGATACATGCTCTTTTATATATGACTCCAAAAAATGGTATTTTTGAAAGTTCTACTTTACCAACAAAAACAAATGGGTGATTTTTAAAAATAACGATCATAAGTAAAATATCAATCATAGAAGTATGATTACTAATAAACATATAGTTTTTGCCTCTTTCAAGCTTTGGGATTTTATCAATTTTTGTATAAAAGCCCATGCAAAATAGTATTATATACGACCATATTTTTGCCAGCTTAAAAACATTGATATACCAAGATTCTTTAAGGCTAAAGATATATAGCAGGGGAAACAGAATAATCCAAGTAAGACAAGACACTAAATAAAACCAAGTTCTATATAAAATCAAAAAAAAATAGTTGAATATTTTCATTATTTCAAAACTAATTAAATTAATTGAGGTATTTTAATAAAAAATTTAACTTTGTCAATCAAATATATTAATACGTGAGTAGAATTTTAACAGGAATACAAAGTACGGGGACTCCACATTTAGGAAATATTTTAGGTGCTATAATTCCTGCTATAAAAATGGCAAATGATTCTGAAAATGAGTCCTATTTATTTATAGCAGACATGCATTCTGTAACCCAAATCAAAGACCCTAAAGAATTAAGATTTAACACCTATTCTACAGCTGCCTGCTGGTTAGCATTTGGATTAGACTTTAGTAAAACTGCTTTTTACAGACAAAGTGATGTGCCACAAGTTACAGAGCTTGCATGGTATCTTAATTGCTATTTCCCTTATCAAAGACTGACGTTAGCTCATAGCTTTAAAGACAAGTCAAATAGTTTAGAAGATGTCAACGCTGGGTTATTTACTTACCCAATGCTCATGGCTGCCGATATTTTATTATACGATGCAGACATAGTTCCTGTAGGTAAAGATCAACTTCAGCATATTGAAATAACAAGAAATGTTGCAAGCAGATTTAACAATCAAAATGGTGATACGTTCGTTGTCCCTAAATCAAAAATTAGCAAAGAAAACATGCTAGTCATTGGCACTGATGGTGACAAAATGAGTAAAAGCAAAAACAATATTATTAATATATTTTTAGAAGAGAAAGCTTTAAAGAAACAGATCTCTAATATAAAAACAGATAGTTTGCCTTTAGAGGCATCTAAAGATTGGAGCAATTGTAACCTGTATAACATGTATAAATTATTAGCAGATAAAAGTCAGGCCAAAATAATGAAAAATAATTATGAGCTGGGGGGGTATGGATATGGACATGCAAAGAGTGAGCTATTAAATTTAATACTGAATAAATACAAAATTGAAAGAGAGAAATATAATTACTATATGACTAATCTTGAAAAGATAGATGAAATATTAAAAGAAGGGTCTAAACGGGCCTCTGAAACTGCAAATAAAGTTCTAAATAGAGTTAGATTAAAAGTTGGCTTTAATTAAAAAGATTACTAACTTTAGTTTCTGCAAAAAACTAAAAAAATGAACTTAGACAAATATATAGAAGACCTGCTTTACAGGTATGAATGTGTTGTAATACCTGATTTTGGAGCTTTTATCACTTCTGTGAATTCTGCTAAGTCCAATCAAGATGGTGTGTTTGTGCCACCCTCAAAATCAATTTCTTTTAATAGTAAACTACAAAAAAACGATGGAGTTTTAGCTAATTATATAGCAGAGGTAAATGGTATTTCATTTGATGAAGCAATGAAAATAATTAAGTTAAGTGTTTCTAATTTTAGAGATATGATCCTTAATAAAGATGATATAACTTTTGACAGAGTTGGTGTTATTTCTCATAATAAGAACATTTTAGAATTTAAATCTTCTAAAACTGTAAATTACTTAAAGCAAGCATACGGCCTTTCTAATGTATCAATTTCTACAATTAAAAGAAGTAGAAAAAGAAGTTTTCCAGACTTTACAAAATATGTAGCAGCGTTAATCATAGGGTTTTTGATTTCCGGTTTTGTTTATAATAATGAATTAACTAAAATTGCTGAAAAAAATATAATTGCTTATGAAAAAGCAAACTTATTAATTGAAGAAGAAATTCAAAAAGCAACCTTCGTAATTGAAAACCCTCTTCCGTTAGTAAAAATGATTGTAAGAGAAGACATTAGAGTATTTCATGTGGTTGCTGGATCTTTTAGTATAGAGCAAAATAGTTTTACCAGGTTAAATCAATTAAAAAGTGAGGGCTATAATGCTAGAAAAATAGGACAAAATAAATTTGGTTTATTTCAAGTTGCATATTCAAGCTTTTATTCTCGACCCGAAGCTGATATAGCATTGGCTGAAATACGTTTGTCTGACAACAAAGCTGCCTGGATTTTAAATAAAAAAATTAATTAATGAAATTTAAGACCTCTAAGTCATCTTTAACGGTGATGACAGATCTAGTCCTCCCTAGTGAAACTAACCCAATTAACAACCTCTTTGGAGGTGAATTACTCGCAAGAATGGATAGAGCAGGATGCATAGCTGCTAGAAGACATTCTGGACAAATAGTTGTCACAACTTCCGTAAACCATGTTGCCTTTAATAAAGCAATACCTCTAGGTAGTATAGTTACTATAGAAGCTAAAGTTTCAAGAGCATTCAAAACTTCAATGGAAGTATATTTAGATGTGTGGATAAACAACACTAATGAGGGTGGGAAAATCAAAGCCAACGAAGCGATCTATACTTTTGTAGCAGTAGATGCAAATGGGAAGCCAACTTCTGTTGCTGAAATAACTCCTGAATCAAAGGAAGAAATTGAAAGATACAATGGAGCCTTAAGAAGGCGTCAACTTAGTCTTGTGTTGGCGGGTAAATTAAAGGCTCAAGATGCTACTGAATTAAAAGCATTATTTCTGTCCTAGCCATAATAGTGGGTTTTCTGTCTTATTATCTTTAAATAAACTAAAGCTAAGTATTGTTTGTCCTGAATTTTTATTAGTGATAATTTTACCTAAATTTTGTTTTGTAGAAACTCTATCCCCTTTCTCAACATATATAGATGCTAAATTTTTATAAACAGTGAAGAAGTTTCCATGCTGAACTAAAATTGTTTTAGAGCCATTTTTTGAGCTTATTATCCTGTAAATAACTCCATCAAATATAGACCTCACATTTTGAGAAGAAGCAGTAATTATTCTAATCCCATTACTTTGAATTGTTGCAGTTTTAACAACTGGATGTGGTTGTTTACCATATTTTAAAGTGATATAGCCTTTTTCAACTGGCCATGGGAGCTTACCTTTATTGGAAGTGAAATTATTTGAAAGAATTTTTGCTTCTGGAGTAAGTGCAAAAACTTTTGAAGTGATCTTTTTCTTTCTATTAGACTCAGCTATAGCTCTAGCAATAATCTTTTGAATTTCTTTGTCAATTTTAGCAGATGTTTTCTGCTTAGACTTAATTTCCTTAACATATTGTATTTCATTAGATGAAATAGATTGTAAAAGTTTGTTTTTACTTAGAAGCTGAATGCTAACATTATTTTTTGTTGTTTGGTTCTCACTAATTAAAGATTCTTGTATAGTTTTTTCATCAATCAATTGGGTTCTTAGAGCTTTTAACTCAACCGTATTCTTTTCTATTTGTTGTAACTGATTATTTTGGTAATCTGAATATTGTTTAAAGTATTGAATTCTTTTTAATGCCTGTTGAAAATTAGAAGATGAGAAAATAAACATTAATTTACCTGTTTTTGATCTAGTTTTGTACGATCGCAAAATCATATCTGCATATTGAGATTTTAACAATTCTTGAGATTTAAAAAGCTCATTAATAACAGACTGGTTATTGTTGATAGAGGCTGAAATTATATTTAATTGATTGTTAATAATTTTAATGACTTCATTTTGGAGATCTAATTTATAATTTAAATTTTGGATGTTTTCAACTACTAATTTCTTTTGGTTCTTAGAGCTAGAAATGAGTTTTTGAATATTATTAATCTCTTTGGTAAGCTCTATTCTTTTACGCTCTAAATCGCTTTGATTTAAATATTGAGAGTAGCTATTTAAACTATATGCAAATAAGAATAGTGTAAATAAAATGAAACTTAGTCTACTTAACATCAATCAATATTTTGGTGTAGTTCTTAGGGATTTTAAAAGGAAGTTTAAATTTGTTATTTAGATTAATAGATTTAAACTCAATATTAATCTGATTTGTAAGACTCCCTTCGTTTTCTAGGTTTGTAATCTTTTGTGAAAAAAAAGTTTCATTTATGCTGATTTTTGAAGTGAAACTTTGATTTTTTATTTTAGTAAAATCTAAATATTGAATCTCATAAAGAGTAGCTATATTATCAGAACTAAAGACCTTAAAAGAACATAAATCTAGTTTAAAGTTATCTCTATTTATTTTATATATACCTTCAAAATTATCAATTTTTAATTTTTTATATTGATCTGTGGTTAAGTCCCAGTTGAAAATATAGGATAGACCAGTTTTGCTCATTTTATTATTAAAAGTAGAATTACTAATTCCATTGATAGGTTGTGATAAAAGTATGTTTTCAACCATATTGTAATTTAAATCTAAGCCGATAATATCTTCAAGAGTTTTATAGTCTGAAATTAAATATTTTTTGTCTAATTTATTATAATAATATATCGAGTCTTGAGTTAATAACGCTCTCACTATTCCCGCCGCAGAACTTAACCATATGGCTTCATTTTTTTTTATTCTTAAGCTTACTCCGTAACTTTTTCTAGTACCATTACTATTAATTTTGAATTTTGCTTTTGCTTGATAAGTTTTAAATTTTGATTGTGATTTGGTTACTTTTCTGGCTAATTGTTTAGAGCTTAGGTTTTTATATTCACTAGTTGGTATTGTATTTTTTACAGATTTACATGAAGCAAACAAAAGTATTAAAAGGAAATATTTTAGTGTTTTCATATAAGCTATTTTACTCCAGTGCTACCAAAGCCTTTATTTCCTCTTGTTGTAGCTTCGAGTTGCT
>Ga0209502_10003495_pt1 | contig 12289 bp, 10 predicted proteins | sample ArcticOcean_MG_C_10_FD_187442 | JGI IMG/M metagenome (GOLD analysis project Ga0209502, IMG submission 187442) | Marine microbial communities from western Arctic Ocean - ArcticOcean_MG_CB11_90 (SPAdes) (version 2) | ecosystem: Environmental > Aquatic > Marine > Oceanic | place: Arctic Ocean...
CTCTCTTCTCGGGGACGGCTGCTCTCTCCTCGGGGACGGCTCTCTTCTTGGAGATGGTTGATCTTTGTTCTTTGAAATCGCAGGGTCTCGATGCACCTTGGATGTTCCTCCTTTTTTGAGATCTTCCTGTCTGCTGGATTTCTTGCTCTCTCCGAAACTGCGGCATATTCCGCTTGACGGATCTTTCCCTCCTCCAGTCCTCACATGCTCCTCCCCAAACCTCTGACTCATTGAAAGCATGGAAGCTTTGTTCTTGTGAGTCCTGTTTCCAACCCTGAGGTCCGTCCCACCGCGGCCCGCCCTGTCCCAGCCACGCATGTAGGATGTTCTGTTGTGGTGCGCTCTGTCCCAACCAGCCATGTAGGATGTTCTGTTGTGGCGCGATATGATCCATGCAAGCATGAGAGACGTTCTGACCAAACCATCCATGTTGGACGTTCTGCTCCCTCCAACCTTGCGGGGCGCTCTGCTCCCTCCAACCTTGCGGGACGTTCTGCTGCGGGGCGCTCTGCTCCCCCCACCTCTGCGGGACGTTCTGCTGCGGGGCGCTCTGCTCCCCCCACCTCTGCGGGACGTTCTGCTGCGGGACGTTCTGCTCCCTCCAGTCCTGCGAGGCGCTCTGCTCCCCCCACCCCTGCGAGGCGCTCTGCTCCCTCCACCCCTGCGAGGCGCTCTGCTCCCTCCAGTCCTGCGAGGCGCTCTGCTCCCTCCAGTCCTGCGGGCCGCTTTCTTGGAGTCGAGGTTTTTTTCTTGAGTGGTGTTCGGAGTTCTTTTGCGTGCACAGAAGACGGTCGTGATAATGCAATGCGCCGCATCGCTTGCACGGCTTGGCAAAGCACTTCTCTGTTGCGTGATTGCTTCTTTTACATCTGTCGCAAAAAAGGGTGGTTTTTTTTTGCTGGTGAGGACACTCTGATATTTTGTGCTCCCCTGCGCACAAATTGCAGGCGATTTTTGTTTCTTTAAACTTGCAATATGAAGCTTTGTGGTTGTACAAAAGCGAGCCGAATTTTTGGTAGCAAACCGGGCATGGATTTTGGATATTGCGCATCATATTGTGTTTTACTATTTTTTGAGTTTGGGTTTTAAATAGGCAATAAAAAAACAAAGCGAAGAAATAACAAAAAACGAAAACGAAATGGAGCGAGAAAAAAAAGGCAGTAGCATTTAAACGATTTTTTTTTTCTGAAGGTGCACTTCTTGTCATTTGACCCATTTAAATTCTATCATAAAGGATCGAGAACATGTCGTCGTGCATGGTGTGCATGGAGAAATTTGACGACTTACGAAAAAATGGACCCAAGTCGAAGGTTCATTGTAGTTTTTGTCATTCGCAATCTTCAGAACATTCTTCGTGTGTCTCTTGTCTGAAAACGTATCTCTGCCAGCACGCGGAGTTCCCTTTATGGCACTGTATGGTTTGCAAGAAACATTTCACTACGAGTTTCATCATTGAAATATTTCCCCCGTCCACGGTGAACGTTGGGTTTAAAGCTTTGCAAAAGAAATTGCTTTTAGAGCAGCAAATTTCAATGTTGCCCTCGACAGACCATGCCGTTGAGATGGAAAAAGGCAAACGTGAAGCGTTGCGAAAGACAAGGAAGATAGAAACTGAAATACGTAAAAGAAAGCTCGAGATAAGAGATTTTGAATATGAGCTATCCAACGTCGGATATATGACACGGACGCAGACACATCGTATCTCTACCCCTATCTCTATGAAGTGCGACCAGGAAGGTTGTCGCGGGTTTTTAAACGATGATGGGGAAAATCTGAAATGCAACGTTTGTGACGGCATTTCTTGCAAAAGATGTTTTGTGAAAAAGCTACCCAACCCCGCTGATTCTATGAATCTTCAACACTACGTCCGCGGGGAGTTTTCGCAGGACTGCGATCCCGAAACTCTCGCTACCATGAAGGAACTAAAAAAAAAGACAAAACAGTGTCCGAACCAGACGTGCGGAGCTCTCATTTCAAAAATTGAAGGGTGCGATCAGATGTTTTGTGTGATTTGCAAAAAGAGTTTCAGCTGGGGAAGTGGTCAACCGGTGGTGACTGGACATCTGCATAACCCTCACTATTTGGAATGGATGCGAACGCGCGAAGACGAGACTTCTTTGCAAAGGGACATCGCTGACATCCCTTGCGGTGGCATGCCGACGATTAATGATTATCATCGGCTCATCTTAAGTCTGCCTCATCTCAAGCAAGAGAAGGACAAAGACTATTTGATATTGAAAACTGGAACATACCAAGTCATCACAAATATGACCCATAACTTGCACATAGAGTCTCCAAGATGTCAGACGAACGAAGGGGGAAGCGATGCGAAGAACACGCATAACCGCGTGCTTTATCTCTTGAATGAACTCAGCGAGGAAGAGTTGGCAGAAAGAACACATAAAATGTTCAAAAAACAATTAAAAGTTAAAGAATTTCTTGATGTCATGGTCATGGTCAACGAAACAATATCTGATGTGTTGAGAAGATTGATTCACGAGCTTCGTTTCTCCAAGACGCTCGAAGAGTTTGTCACCATCTCAAAAAATGCATTTGTTGAGTTCGCCTCTCTTCAAAACTACGCGAATGAGATGTTCAAAAAAATAGGGACGAGTTTTAAGAGCACTTTCCCTCGGTACGCGCTGTATTTTTGGTTTTACAGGTCTGCGAGAGTGAAGTTTGAAGAATCCTGGGCTCTGGTCGATGACAAAATGTACGAGTCTGCGCATATCAACAATACTCTTGTAGGCGAGCGGCGTCGTGGAAACATATGGAGAAGTACGCACCAGAAAATACCAGACATATACGTGCCGAAAAGAACACCGGCCGTGGAGACGGTTGCCGCGTTGGAGTCAGAGGGCTCAGTATAAACTTAAAAATTACACGAATCGGAAGGATCATATCTAATCAGATCAACATATAATCTACCATGAGCGATGAACAACCAGCAGCTGAAGAAAAAAAAACACCCAACGTAAGCCTCAAGCGTAAAAGAGAAAGTTTTGAAGTTGAGTGGATCGCCTCGGTTGGAAGATGGAGAGCTTTCAGCCAAGACTCCTTGCGTTTATTCTTAGGATTTTTTGCGTCTGAATCTGAGGCAAAAAAAACCGTTAAAAACTATTCTAGCTCTACAGAGTATATATATTGTTAGAACTTGTTAGAAAATTCATCATGGAGTGCAACGTATTTTCGGGCTGCCTTTATGAGAGCCCAACAGCTGACGACGGCGAGAGAGACTGGAGGATCGATTCAGAATCTGGGGAACAATTTCCTTTCGACCTCACCGTGTCTGAGATAAAGAATATGGCGATCGAAGGTGTGCCCATCAAACTTGAACACGCTGAAAAGGGTTTTGAGAGAGGCGATGAGGTGGGGCGCGTTATTGAGGTTAGCGTACATCCGGTTTCAGGATATACCGCCTGCAAATTTCAACTCCACGACACGATCGCTGGGCGAAGCGCTACGGAATTGATTAAAAAGGATACCCTAAAATCTTTATCTCTCGGTCACGAGTACGATCCGCGATCCGGCGCTACGCGTGCGAAAGAAGTATCAATTTGTTTCGAAGGAGCGCGGAAAGGAAGTTGCCTATATAAAGAGCTGGGTGAATATGAAAAATTTCGAAAAGAGATGGCTACTATTGAGGACCCCCCCACCGCTGACCTCGCCGCCGCCACGCCCCCCCCCGGGGGCGGTGGGCTCCAGCAAGCTGACGTGTCCGAACCCCCGAACGAAGAGGCTCCTGCTCTTGACCTGACGAGCCTGCTGGAGCGAGTGTGCGCGAACCAACCTCCCGAAATCGCCGAGCAACTTTATGGGCAGGTCGCGAAAGTCGCTGAGCGCGTCAAGAAAGGTGATGAGAAAAACAACGCGATGAATAAGACCATCGAAGAGCTTCAGATGAAGGTTGAACACACTAACGAAGAATCTCGACAGAAGGCTAAGGAGTGCGTGAATGTCTTCAACGCGCTCATGAAAGAGTACGTCGGAGACACTCCCGACATTGCGTATGACGAGGGCAACCAAGCGAATGTCTTCGCGAACGTGGTTAAACAAGTTCCCGTCCTCGCCTCCGCTTTGCACCGCCACCATTCGGTCCTCAAAGCAACGCAGCAAACAAACATTCCCCAGCTGGCAGAGCAGATCAAAAGGGCGCTCTTCTGCGCCCCGGAAGGACCTCTTTGGGTCCCCAAAGAGGCGCCCTACGCCGCCATCGAAGTGAAAGCCTCACACAAGAGGGCCGGCGAGGCCTCCGGGGGACATCAATCAAAGATGGCCAAGATGGGCTCTCGGATGACCAGCGCGCAGGAGAAGCTCATTAGTGGAATTGGATCGGGTGACGATACCATTGTCGCTCGTGAACACATTCCCGCGTCCATGCAAAAGAGGGCCTAAACCCACTAAAGTAAACTTTTCCAAAAAAGAAGGTCTGTTTCCCCCTGCTCATAAAAAGGTAGAAATGATTTTTGCGTCCATTCATAGCGATGTAAAAATAACTCAATTCTTATCCAAGTAAAAAATATAAAGTGAAACGAGACGTTGGCCGGTAACATCTGAAGATCAGGAGCAGGCCGCCCGTTAATATGACACACCCCTCGGATCAGCGCGTAGTACCTAGATAAAAACAAATCTCTGTTCGCGAGCACAAAATGACTCTTGAGCGCCCCATTTACCGAAAATACTTTTTTAAAATCATCCGAGAACCGCTGTGCAAAACTGATCTCTTCTGACAATAGATTCATAATCTATAATTTTTTTCTCCAATGTCATCTCGGCCGACTTCCGTATGTTTTTGTAACAACCGGGGAGGAGTCGGCAAAACTTTCATGACCTTCCAGATCGCGTGCGCCGCGGCGCACGAGAAACCTGACAAAAAAATCATGGTTATGGATTTTTCTGTTTATGCGGAACTCACAGCCGCCCTTTTGGGGGACAAAGTCAGGCGACCGTTTTTGGAGCCGCCCACCAATATTAAAAAAACAGCGGTTATCGGGGTTGAAGCGCTGGCGCGCGCGATCAGTGGCGACAAAGTTGAAGAAAAAATAACAATTCTTTCAACTGTCATAGATGGGATTGTGCTCGGTGTAACGTCAGTGGGGTTCATTTATGCGGCGAGGTTTTATTTTCTGATTCTCGCGTCAATTTACTATTACGTCAGGAGAGTCAAAAAAAACCTTAACCCTAAAATGAATCTCGTTGACTTTGCGCTTCATCCACATGAGCACAACCCTGAGATTCCAAAAAATGTATTTTTAATCCCATCGACAGGCGGAGAGTGGCGGGCCGCGGAGGGGGAGATTCCTGAATTTCGCGCGAGCATGGGAGAAAAACTCGCGGACGCGATAGGTGCTCTCGGAGAAGATTTCGATTCAGTTTTCATCGACACTGACCACGTCGCCTCGGCCTGCCTCACGCGACTGGCCCTTTCGGCGTGCGACAGATGCGTCGTGCCCTGTCCGACGGATACCGCGGAGTTCCAAAGATTATACAGAAGTTGCGCGCAGGGGTGGCTCACCGGCGTAGAGAGTTTGTTCACCGACGTCATGCTTCCCATGATGGCAAAAGGAGCTCTTCGCGCCCGCGTTTCCACCATGATATTCTCTAAAGTACCGTCCGCCAAAAACGTTCCGGTTCGCACCGAGGAGGGAGCGCAGCTCCCCTTCACTCCCAACGCGGAGACGGCGGCTCAGATGGATCGCTTGGCGGGATTCGTTTGGGAAGCGTGTGAAAGCACCCCAAGATACAAAGCGCTTTTTTTGCACGCGGGCGGTTTGAAAAGAACCTTCATAGAAAAGACTTTTACCGCCTTCAAAACCTTTCCTGATCTTGCAAAAAACATAAGCGTACAGAAGGGGGTTCCTATATGTACGATGACAACCAACAGGTACGACACTAGCGGGGGGGTCTCAGGAGCGACAGCGTCTTCCGTGCTCGTAGCGCTTCAGGAAGAGCTACGTCACGTGATTAAATACACATAGTTTTGTTTATAATACTTCTCTCTTTACGTCTCAGGTACTGCCTGTCGCATATGTTCTTCTTTATGATGAACTCGCTCGCGTCGTGCGTCTTGTTACAATAAAAACAGAAGCACACCACCGCTCCGTCCGCACAATAGGCTTTCGGCTCGCGTTTGTGGTGTTCGCACAACGGGTGTTGACAGTCGTTCCGTGCTCCCAGCTTGATCTCCTCAGAGCACTCGTTCGCCGCGCAAGTTTGGACCGGAGACATCTTGCGTTTCTTTTTTTTTGCGACGATCGCGCCGTCGGTCACCGGCCGCGGCGACTCATCATGATTGAGTAGAGCGCCGACCGCGAAAGGGTCGTGCAGATCGCCAGGATCGTGCAATGTGCATTTCCCGCGAAGCATCCCAGGGATATAGAGAGAGGTCCGCATGAATGGTTTATATATAGGCTTTATATATAGAGAGATTCCATCGCAATCATATATTATGTGGCAAACTCTCGTAATGGCCACCTACGTATATGTTTTTCTTCGCGCCGCGTGACTATATATTACTCACATTTTTTGCACAACGTAACGTCATGAGTTCAGAGATGGTCTTCGTCGGCGCGCCGCCTGACGGTGAAAGTAATAAAAGAAAGAAAACCGAAAATGAGAATAAGGCGTTCTTCACTTTCACAATACCCTCGAGTGAAATCCGAAGACTTTGCACGAAAAAAGATCTCGGGGATAGTGTGACCGTTGAAGTCACCAGAGACGGTGTCAAATGTAAGACCGATGCCGAATGCAGGAATCTTTGGGATGCGCTCGACGAACCCATACAAGATCATATCAAAGTGAATGCTGAGAGGTTATTCAAAGAACAGCACTTCAAGACGGTGCAGAAGTGGGCATATAACATGGGAAAACTAGAAACCCCATCCGGTGAAGTTTTGGGAGGTTGGAGCCAAAAATCAGTCGATGCTGTCAAGGAAAAATTGCCTGAAAACTCTAAGTATACGGAAGCGGTGGATAATCTGCAACAGCTGTTCAAGATCATGTTCGACGATGGGCGAGTAAGACTAGAGATGGGCATCAACGGAGATCCCTCCAAAAAAGGTGATCCATCCGACTTTATATCAGATAATGAGGACGCTACCAATCAGGGTATGGTAACACCGAGAGGTTTTGGATACGAAAGTTACGAGTTCAATTTGCCACCCCTTGGTTGGCTGGAGAGAGATGAGCGCCGCACGTCATTTCTTACAAAACTCATCCGTTGTTTTTCTCTTGCCGTGAGTTTCTTGTTTGACAAACAATATGAACAACTACACGTTACCACCGAAAAAGACAAAGAGAGACGTATGCAATACGCCGATTATGATTTCATCGATTTTTACATTATATGGATGCTGCAACAAGCGAGTAACTTTAACAAAGGGTTCAGTCCCCCAGGGATAAATGGTAGGAAGCTGATTTATCAAATTGTTGCGCAAGACGCTTTGCTTTGGTTTGTTCTGAAGGACGATGCCTATCCAGAATTTGATAATATTCCATCTCAAAGAAATCAGACAAATTTCCGGAATGCGGGTAACGGTGCATCACTTGTAAGAAGAGTGCGTAACACTGATATCAGTCGATGGGGACCCCTCAACGACGATATGACACAAGTTGCTCGTTTATATACGATTTTGAAGCTAGTCGATGAGGACGATGCATACGATGCAGAAGATGACGATGAAGATGATGAAGGTGAAATCTTACCCTCGGATGTATTTTATGTATGCTATAACGTGACAAGACAGGCAAAAGGCACCTCTCTACGAAAAATGTTACATTTTGAATCCAAAAACGGAGGAAACTTCGCGAAGTCTCTAAAAAATGAGCAAAGCTATTTCAATCGCAGCACACAAAAATCCTTTAAGGATCTTTTGGGAAATCCCAACGAAACACCAAATTACGGCTTTTGGAATGGACCAGATTTTGATGGCAAATTTGAAACCATGGATTTTTATGTAGAGAATATATGAACCATGCCTTAAACCTTCTCGAGTACGAGCACGCCATACTTGGCTGACCCGAAATTTGCTTTAGGATTTATATGAGAGATTCCATCGCAATCATATATTATCACCTAATCAGAAAACAAATAAGCCTTAAACCCTCTCAAGTACGAGCACGCCATACTTGCCTGACCCGAGCGCCATGGCATAGGCGGTCATGCACGCCGACACCAAGTTTGCGAACGTCTCGGTCCGCTCACCCCCTTTCTCCAGATACTTGCGCACGAGAGACGGAGCAAACCGCAACAGCAGGTGCCCAAGCCTCCACCCCTTCCTCCAAAAAGGCAAAGACTCACTCGTCAGATCCACGTCTTCGCGCACAACAAACCCGCCTTGCCGCTCGGACAGCTGCTTCCACGTCGCCTTTGACGCCATTCGACGAATACGAAAACCACTCTCCGCTAACTCCATCGCCCTCCTCACGTCCGCAGAAAGCGTCTCAAAATCGTCAGCCCGAAAACCATCCACGATTACGATCTTTCCCCCGGGGCTTAAACTCTTGGAAGCAAAGCTGAGAAACCCCTCCACGCTATTGTCCGTGTCCAAATAACAAAGGCTCTCGATTCCAAAAATCAAGTCGTACGTGTTCGCCATTATCGCGGCAGGCATGTTACCCGCGTCCCCCAGATGGAACTCGACGTTATCGTCGAAGCCTAGATTCGCCGCGGATTTCTTGGCGTATTGCACATGCGCAGGTAAGACATCCAAGCCGAAGAACTTGACTCCCGAGGGCTTCAGCGCCCGCAGAAAGATCGAGTTGGAGCCCTTTCCGAAGCCCACTTCCAACACGTTGCTGCCACCCGTTATCAGGGAGCGGTTGTGGGGCATGTTCATCATGACGTACATGAGTTGCTTCAGGTGTTTGGATGCGTAGGGCAACTTTTGCGTCGGAACCAGATCGGTGTGCATCGCGTCGCAACCCGTGAAGAACTCCAGCAGCTTGTAGTCTCTGAACGTGGTGCCCGAGTAATACTTTTCAACGTCCTCAAGATTGTAGTTGAACTGTGCAAACTTGTCCACGTCCGTAATCTTCGCCAGTTGCTGAAGGTCTTTCACCAGCAGGCGCTCGGTGGGCTCGAGCCCCAGCGTGAACGAAACCAAAGAGGCCGACTGCGGGACGACAGCGAACGCGAGATATCCCGCGACGCACGCGAGGGAGATAAACCCGACGACGAATGCGAAAAAGAACATGTAGAGATGCCTTGTCGATAGTGAGGGGGATTTCTTTTGTATAATTATTACTCTAACTTAACTACTTTTTTGCGCTTCAACGTTTCATAAACGAAAAGACTACTTTTGTCCGCGTGTCGTGTGTGGTCGCGCACTTTTTCTTTGCCGAAGATGAGGGGTCGTGTTTTTCTGGCCCATCGTCCCAAGCTTTGACCGACTCGTGATCAAGTGATCCATCTCGATGTAATAAAGCTGTGAAAAGTTGTTTTGGTCCTCTCGTCAGATGATGTTTTGTTTCTGCCGTAAGGCGCGTAAGGTCTACATGGTATTTTGTTTCATCTCGAGACCCCTTGGTTTTCCTGACAGCACGTATGATGGTTCGACTCTCTCTGTAAAGCGTCATGAACTGAGAACGACCACCGTCATGCCGTTGTTTTTTTGGTATGGGTAAGACCGTGACAACGGTCCCGCCGCGCACAATTTTTCGGTCGAGTTCCGCGTTAGCGAATTCACGAAAAGAAAGATTTGTCCTCTGTCGCCTGCGCAAGTTCGCATGATGCGAGACCGCGTGTTTTGTCGGAGGACATATAGAAAAATCTTTTTCAGCATTCATCGCGAACCATAGATAAAGTGTTTTCTATTTTTATTTATTTTGAGTGGATTTTTTTCGCAAAAGTTTTTTCGCAAAAGTTTTTTCGCAAAAGTTTTTCGCTAAAGAAAAAATATAAAAATCTGTTTTCGTTTTCATAACAGCAACTAAAATCCACACGCCGCCGCCTCAAAAAAACAAAAAGTTGCAATCGCGGAAACTTCAAAATTCTTCCAATCGTAAAAAATTGGAAAATTGAAGATTTTTATGACGAACCTCTTCAAAAATAAGTTTGGCTTCGCCTTCGGCGCTGGACAAGTTATTCCGTTAGCCGGTGGTGACGTCGACACACGTTCCGTCGTGTTTTTGCAACACGGCGCTCTCGATGTTCCCGATGCTGAATTTGAGTTTTTCTGGAAGTTAATGGATAAAGTTCCCGAGACCCCTAATCCGATGAATAAGAAATACAACGTGATCAGACGCCAAGCGACCTTCGGTACAAATTACAACTTTGCGGGGCAGCGCAGTCATCAACTGATGGGACATGATGAGGAGGAGTGGCCGGCTCTCGTGCGAAAAATGCTCGCTATCGTCAAGACAAGCTTAGCCCAGAAATTTGCTGAGAACGAGTTGGCCGCGCACGTCAACTGGTACCCCGGGGGAAAAGCCGGATTGGCGCCTCACGATGACAAAGAAGGCACCTTTGTCGTTGACGCGCCAATCTTCAGTTTCACTCTCAACCGCGACGCCCCCCCTCGAGGGTTCCAGATTTACCGCAAGGGTCCAGATGGAAAGCAGGCCGACAAAAAACCGACGAAGGATATCAAACTCGGCGACGGGGACCTGCTCGTCATGGCTGGGAAAATGCAGTCCGATTTCCTACACGGTGTCAAAAAAACAGAGAGCCGCGCCTTTAAAAAATCGCGACGCATCAACGTCACTGTGAGGGTGCTGAAATAATTATAAGCAGTAGAAAAACTCTTTAGACGCGCGATAAATTTTCTATTACTCTAACTCGTGACATACTTCCCATCTTCAATTTTATAGTAGAAATAGGGAAACGAATACGATCACCATCCGAATCGCGTAAATACACCTCGTCTATTTCGGGTGCGTCTCCTCCTATATCATTCACGAGAGTGATGAGTGGTTCCAAAAGGGCACTAAACCATCTTCTGTTATCTTCTTTAATTTTTATCAGCATGTTATTATAAATATATGAATTAGACTTTGAATCAGCAAAAGATTTTTGTATATCGGCGAGTACTTTGGGTTTAGGTTCAAACACTGCGATCTTCAACGCCTCACAAATCTTGGTAATGCGCTCCTCTCTTTTTCCGGTATGCTTAGCGATGAGTTGTCCGTAATGCTCGCGAAACCATCTTCTGTTATTTTTTATTATTATCAGCATGTTCAAATAATGCGCAGTACAACGGAAAGAATTCTTGACGTGACTTGACGCGAGTATCTCATCGATGGGTTCAGTGATCGCGGCAAACTCTGTCATCAACTCGTCACAAATCATGGTAATGAGTTCCTTTCCTCCTTCCTCAGCATGCTTAGCGCATTCCAATCCGGGAAGTTTTTTCTTGACTTTTTTACAAAAATCCAAAAGTTTTTGTATAATCAACGAGAGAGTGGCCATTGTGTCTTTTGGCGCTGTTTTGTCAGCTTGCAGATCACCGACGATGCTCGAGAGGTATTCCACTATATCTTGGATGTTTGAAAGCGAGGAATCATTATCCTCCGCGTAGAAGTGGTATGTAGCACTTTCACGTTCGGCCTTTTCGTCTTCAGTGAGCTCGATTTCTTCCATCAGGTATCGGTCTGTGTCAAAATCAAGAGGACTGCCGAGTTTGTACGTCTGTCCGACGTCCGTTAAGACGTCTATCAAAGTGATGAAATGTCCGGCGCTCAAAAGGTTGGCGGTCACGCGCATTTTGCTTATGCCGTACACCGCGAGGAACCAGTCGTCAGCGGAAGTCAGTGCGTTTTCTAAACCATATGTCTCGGCAGGATCGCCAATTTTGTTTTCCCATTTTTTGCTGAAATCTGCATACAAATTCTCGCTGAAAGGCGATGCGACGTCGGCCGCCTTTTTCCACCAAAGATACGAATCTCCAGAGGATTCATCCAAAAAATCAGGCGAAAAAGGTCGTAGGGTCACTTTCTCTAAGACCTTCTTGAGTTTGTTTATATCATTCAAAAGAGATGAGCAACATTTTTTCCAGTATTCGACGTCATTGGGACATTCTTGATCTTTGCTCGATTTACACAACGCTAAAGTGTCGCGACAATTCATTGTTTTCATCACTTCTTTCATCAGATCGGGCGGTAAATTTGGAAAGTCGAATGGTTCATCGTCCTCTAACATGTGTGAACTCATAGCGACTTTTTATATTTTCTTACATTCATCAATCATAATATATACGCATCATACGTATGCTATTACATTTCTTCAAGCTTCCACGGCAGTCTTGAAGGACACTGTCTCTCTGTCTTTATATCGAACTCACTATTCGGAAAG
>Ga0209502_10003496_pt1 | contig 12287 bp, 3 predicted proteins | sample ArcticOcean_MG_C_10_FD_187442 | JGI IMG/M metagenome (GOLD analysis project Ga0209502, IMG submission 187442) | Marine microbial communities from western Arctic Ocean - ArcticOcean_MG_CB11_90 (SPAdes) (version 2) | ecosystem: Environmental > Aquatic > Marine > Oceanic | place: Arctic Ocean...
TAACTGGATATGCCCAAGGTAAACGAGACCCATTAGAATTAGCTATGGCTGGTTTAAGTGGTTATGGTGGTGGACAAATAGGTAGTGCTTTAGGAGCAGGTGGTACGCAAGCATTAGCTGGAAGTGCAGAAGCTGCAGCAGGTGCAGCAGCAGGAACTGCAGAAGCAGCGGCAGCATCAACTTTTAACGCCCCCGTTTCTAATGTAATGGGTGCTAATCAAATGGCTGGTGTATCTAATTTTAGTAACATACCAACTGCTCAAATAAATCAAGCTAATAATTTACAACACTTAAGTAATAAAAGTAATATAGTTCCAGTTGAAAGTCCACTTTCAGGACAACCAGACGTAAATCCTTTTTCTCAAGCTAATGGACAAGGATATAGTCCTTTTGAGGTAAAAGATACATTAATGGAATCTAGTGTTGGTGATTTGGCACAAGACCCTTTTGTAAACAATCAATATTTAAATCCTACTGCTACACAACCTGCTATACCTACAGACTACCCTAATTTTAATGTGCCTGAATATGCTAAACCTCCTGGTGACCCACTTGGTGGTAGAATTATGGGACCAGGAGGTTCTACAATTTCAACAGGTCCAGCTTATAAAGGACAAATAAATCCAGTTAATACATCAGTTAATAATGCTACAAGTTTTCAAGCAGACTTTACTCCTAAACCACAAGATTTGTATAAGTATGAAGCTCAAACTCCATTAGAAAAAGGTTTAAACTTAGGAGAAAGAGCTGGCGATGGACTAAAAAATTTAAAGGCTGCAGGCAGTGGGGTAAAAGATGCTTTTAATAACCCAACAGACTTTTTAGAAAGATTGGGTGGTAAAGAATATTATGATGCAAGTGGACAATTAGTTAATGAAGGTGGTAAAGGAAGTGCATTATACGGAGGGCTTAAATTAGGTGCTCCAATAGCTATGGCAGGAGTAGATGCAGCTTATGCAGATTACTATGATACAGTTGACCCAATTACAAGAGGTGGACCATCAGGTCCTTTAAACTTATCCGATGCATTTAGACCTAGTATGACTCTTCCTATGTATGCTAGAGGTGGAATAGTCAATGGGTATGCTGAAGGCGGAGATACATCTAAACCAGCTTTAAATTTAAATAATGTTACACCTAATTATACTGCCGGTACTTTAAATTTAAACACAGGTTCAAATACACCACCTGAAGAAGCAGTAGTTAACGCTATTGTAAGTGCTGGGCAAAATGTAGGAGGCAGTTCTAATCAACCTTTTAGTGTACCAACAAGAAAAGAATATGGAACTGGAGGGCCTAATGAAGTACCTCAAGACTATAGAGGTGGAATAGCTCCTAATTATACACAAGATATTGCAGGAAATTTTAGAAGTATTTATGCTCAAGGTGGAATGATTCCAAGTTATCAAGCAGGAGGAATAGCTGGTTTAGGATATGGTGGATTATTAGAAGGTACAGGAGATGGTATAAGTGACAGTATTCCTGCTAGAATAGATGGGTCACAAGAAGCTGCGCTATCTAAAGGAGAATTTGTAGTGCCAGCTAGAATTGTATCTGAAATAGGAAATGGTTCTTCAGACGCGGGAGCGGAAAGGTTATATGCAATGATGGATAGAGTAGAAAAAGATAGAGAAAGAACAACAGGACAAGGAAATATTGCGGTAGATACTAACGCAGAAAGACGTTTACCTGCGTGAGTACCCTTAAAGTAGTTAATCCTACTCATATTCACATAGTATGGGATGAAGTAAAACAATATTTAGAAAATGCTTTAGACCACTCCGGCGGAGAATATAGTTTAGAACATTTAAAAATGTTTATAGTACAAGGGCAACAAGTATTATTATTAATAACAGAAGAAGATAAAATATGTGGAGCTTTAACAATAGAATGGATAAATTATCCTAATGACAGAATAGCTTTTATATCTGCAGTGGGTGGTAAAACTGATATAGAATCTTGGGAAATATTAGCTAAGTGGGCTAAAGATAACGGTGGTACAGCAGTACGTGGAGCAACTTTTAAATCAGTTGCTAAATTAATGAAACAACAATATGGATTTAAAGAGACCTATATAATGGTGGAGAAAAGATTATGAAGTTTTTAAGATTAATACCAACTAAATTTAAAGTTTGGTTATTAGATATTTTATACCAAGACATTGCCTCTAAAGGAAATGAAGGCGATAGTGAATTAGCACATGTTAATCCTTGGGAAGCTAATCTATTAAAAGCTCATGGTGGTTCTGGTACTATTAATCCAACTACTAACTTAAGAGAATATAAAGGCGGAGGCGGTGGTGGTCCAACAGAAACTACATCTACTTCTACTAATCTACCAGAGTATGCTCAACCATTTTATGAAGAGCTATTAAAACAATCAGGTAGAGAAACTTACACCACAGATTCAGCTGGTAATGTAACAGGAGTACAAGAATTTGTACCTTATACTGGAGACCGTCTTGCTGAGTTTACACCAGGTCAATTAGGAGTTCAAACTGAAGTAGCGGGAATGACTGCTCCTGGACAGTTTGGTATTGCTGGTACAGGGTTAACTGATACTATGTCTGCAGCGGGTACAGCTCGTGGAGGTATAGGTAGTGCATTAGGTTATGCACCTGGAACAGTTACTGAAGAATCTATTACTACAGAAAAATTTACTGACCCAGGTATTGCAGCATCTTACATGAGTCCTTACCAACAACAAGTAACAGATATACAGTTAGATGAAGCTAGAAGACAAGGAGATATTGCTAAATCAGGTAGAGGATTAGGCTCTATAAGTCGTGGTACTTTTGGTGGTGGTCGTCAAGCTCTAATGGAAGGGGAAGCAGACAGAAACCTAGCTATGCAGCTAGGACAAATACAAGCTCAGGGTAGTCAACAAGCTTATCAACAAGGACAACAAGCATTTACTGCAGACCAAGGTCGTAACTTACAAATGCAACAAGCTAACCAAGCAGCTGATTTACAAGCTCAACAAATGGGTCAACAAGCTCAACAGTTTGGTGCTGGCTTAAGTAAAGATGTAGGTCTTGCTGGACTACAAACTGGACTACAAGGAGCTCAAGCTCAAGCTCAATTAGGTGCAACAGAACAGATGGCTAACCTTGAAAGACTTAAAGCTCAATCTGCAAGTGCAGCTGAACAACAAGCTATGCAACAAGAAATTGATAACTTAGCATATCAACAATTTAGAGAGCAACAAGATTATCAACGTGGTCTATTAGAATATCAATCAAATATTCTTCGTGGTACTGCAGGTGCACTTGGTTCAACTCAAGTAGCTTATGCTCCACAACCAAGTATGGCATCTCAAATAGGTGGTATGGGATTAGCTGGACTAGGACTTTATAATATGATGGGTAAATAGGGGCAAATAATGGCTAACGGTAAAGGACTTGAAGAAATTTTTTCTATGCAAGAAAGTATAGAAGACTTAAATAAAAAAACAGTTGGTGGTGGCGGATATGCTATACCTAGAGAATATATAATACAAAAGTATTTAAAAGAAAGAATAAATCCTAAGATGCCTACCACTGCTATTTTAGCTGCGCTTGACCAAAGAAAGTGGGAAGAAAAACAAGTAGCTGAACAACAAGGTCCCCAACAATCTGTGCTTGAAGAAACTATTAGTGAAACTGAAACTGTTATGGCACCTAGAATGCCTCAAGGTATTAATCAAGGACAACCAAGTCCTATGCCAGGACAAATGCCTAGACAGATGGCTGGCCTTAACAGACTTCCAATGCCTGGAAGAGTTCCACCTCAGCGTAATAATGGGATACCAGTTATGGCAGCAGCAGGTGGGTATGTACCTAACTTTGCTGACGGCGGTATTATTGGGTATAAAGAACGAGGGTTTGTAAGTCCTAATAGGGGAGGATATAACACAAGTGATTTTTTACCTTTAGCTCAAGAATATAATAATAAATATTATGGACAACCCGGTGACCGTCCGGCTCCAACAGGAAGATATAGTAAAGTAGGAGAGTTTTTTAGAAATTTAACTAGTCCTGATACTTTAGAAGAACGGTCAGAAAAAGATATAGGAAAAACATTACAACTATTAGCTGATGAAGAGTTAACATTAAGTTCTGGTGCATTTGACCAAATTACAGATACAGAACGAGTTGCTAGAAATGAAAGATTAGCAGAATTAAAAGCTATTAAAACAGATTTACTTGCTCAACTTAACCCAGAATCTGTAACAGAAAAAGATGGAACAAAAGTAAACCCTGCTACTGACTCTTTGGCAGGAAATGCTAATAATAAAATAGGTGAAAATCAAGGTGCAGTTGGCATAGGACCAGGAACTAATGATGATTTAAAATCCTTTAGGGATTCTCAAAATAATATGACTGAAGAAGAATATCAAGCATTTTTAGATAAACAAGGACCAAGAGATATTATAAACGATGGAGCTGGAGATATAATAACAGATGATGAATTAGTAAAAACATTATATGGTCCAGAAGGTCGTCCAGAAATAGAAACTGTAGAAAGCTTTAAAGATAGATTAACAGGAGAAGGCAGTGCATTTGCTAAAGAACAAGCAACAACTAAAGAATTTAGAGATGACTTAAATAAAAGAGCGGACAAAGCTATGATGAGTACAGATGAGCTTATGTTACGTGCCGGACTAGGTTTAATGTCTAGTGACAAACCTGCTGGACGAGAGTTACAAGCTATAGGCGAAGTAGGTACAGGATTAACAAATGAGTTTATTAAACGTGGAGATAAAGCTGACAGTATTAGAGATAAAGCTAGAATGTTAGATACACAACTTAATAAAGCGGAAAGCGCTTTAGACTTAGCAGCAGAAAAATTTGGTGTTAATTCTAAACAGCATAGAGAAAAAACAAGGCAGTTTGAAAAAGTTTATGTACAAAGAGAAAAACTTGCAGACCAAATTTCTGGAGATAAGAGATATGTAAGTGATAAAACTTTAAAAGCAACACAAATAAAAAATACAATAGAAGATAGAAGACTTTTAGCTAAAGATGTAAATGATGCAAAAGTACTTTTTTTGACTAAAGACGATTCAGCACAAAGAAATATTAATACTGTATTAAATAACCCTAAATTTGATGTAAATTTGCCTCAATATAAACCACAATATGACACCGCAAAACGATATTTACAGTACATGAAATCTATACATAATAATAATCCTAGTGGTGATTGGAAAAGAGACCCAGAATTAATGGAATTAGAGAAAAAATTAAATAGACCTTCTATTAGTTCATTTGAAGGGTAGGTAAAAATATGGCTTTTGATACTAAAAGTGCGTTAGAAGCAGGCTACTCTCAAGAAGAAATTAATGCATATATAACTAATAAAAATAAACCGGTTGAAGAACTTGAAGAATCTTCTAATGTTGAATTTGATACTAAAGGTGCATTAGAATCAGGCTACTCTCAAGAAGAAATTAATACTTATTTAGCTAATAAAAATAAACCTCAAGAAGAAGAAGAATACGATACTTCTATTGCTAGAAAATATCTTGCTAACCCTACTTTAAGTGTACTTAAAGGTATTACTCAACTCCCCGATGTAGTATCAGGTATAGCAGATATGGCTGTTAGTCCTCTAACTGGAGGCAAATTATCTGTAGGTAAAGGCTTTGAGTATCTTGAAGAACAATTACCTGATGCTCTTCAAGACTTAGGTGAAACTTTAGAACAAGCAAAATCTCCTGAAATACGAGCTAAACGAGAAGCTCAACGAAAAGAAATAGATGCAGCTAAAGGGTTTAAAGATACAGCTTTAACCACTATTGGCACCATGTTAGAAAATCCCTCTTTATTATTTGATACTCTATTCGAGTCTTTGCCTTCTACATTTTCAGGTGGTGTAATAGGTAAGGGACTATTAAAAGCAAATAAACTTAGAAAAGCAGGATTAGGTACTGTAGGAGCCGGAGCAATTGGCGAAGGAGTAGTTTCTGGTGGCTCAACTGCTGAAGGCATTAGACAAGAAACTGAAGATGGAGTGTTATCTGCTAAACAAGCAGGCATTGCAGGTTTAAGTGGTATTCTTACTTCAATCTTTGGTAAGGCAGGGGGTAGTTTAAGTCAAAGATTTAATGCCTTTGATATAGATACTTATCTTGCTGGTGGCCGTGAAGCACGAAAAGCTCAAAGTAAAATTTTTGCGGCTTTTAAATCAATGGTTATAGAAGGTACTGTTGAGGAGTTACCTCAGTCAATGCAAGAACAAATGGCTCAAAACATTGCTTTAGGTAAAGACCCTATGGAAGGAGTAGCAGAAGCAGGTGCGACTGGGTTCTTATTAGGAATGGCAATGGGCGGAGGAGCTAGTGTTCTTTTGGATAGTTCTAGTATAGATACAGATACTTCTAAAGTTAATCCTCCACCAGAAAATAAAAAAGACTATGTTGAAGATGAATCTTTAAATACAGACCCTGTAGTATTTGGAGAGTCTAACGAAGAAAAAATAAATATAGAAGACACTATTGTTGACCCTCAAGAGGATATGTTTTCAGATACAAAGATAGAAGGTGTGGACTTAAAAGAAAAAGAATTTAAAAAAATAGAAAAAAATGTTTATTCTACAAGGGAAAAAGCAGAAGAAAAATTAAATGCCTTATTTAATAAAGGTAGATATAAAGATATAGCAACAAAGATATTTGAAGTTAAAGAAACAACAATAAAAGATAAAAAAACAAAAGAAAATATTCCTGTTTTTAAAGTTGTTCGTATTGATTTTAAAGACATGGGAGGTGGTGGCACTGGCGATGAAGGTACTTTAACACTTGAACAGGAGAAAACTAGATATGAACGACTTACTACATCACCAGAAGACGTCGGAGCTGGAATTGAAAGAGTTAACAGTAAAGGAAATAGAGTTGGCAATGTGGTTTTTGGAGAACTCGACAGTGCAGACACCGATACCGAGACAGTTAAAAAATCTAAACGAAACGCAGTGGATAGGGCTGCAGATGCTTCTGGAGGACCTGATGCAACAAAGGTCGACAGCAGCTCTACATTAGAATTTATTAACAAAACAGATTCTAAAAGTCCTTTAAGAAAACCTGCTATAAAAAAAGTTCTTATCAATAATCCTAAAATATTAGAAACTGCTACTACTGATGAAACCACAGAGACTACAGAAACTTCTCAAATAGCTGAGGGATTAAAACCTGTACAACAAGAAAGAAAAGTTTTAGATGTAGCTATAAGAGAAGTTGTGGCTGAAGAATATGCAGCAAGTTCAAAAACAAAACGTAATAAAATGTTAAAAAAATATAAAGACGCTGCAGAAAAAAAATTAGAAAAAGAATATCAAAAAGTAGCGAAGAAAAATAATATAGACATAAAAAATGCTGCAGCTGTAGCTAGAGCAGCTAATAATAAAAAACTAAAAGAGAGAACAGTATCTGAAAAAGGAGAGGTTACTTATTTTTCTAACGAAAAACCTCAAGAATTTATTAAAGATAAAACTATTATAGAAGAAATAAACCGTAAATCTTTTGGGCTAAATAAATATAAAAATTTTAAAACAGCTTTAAAAAACGAAGGGTTATTAGACCAATACAATAAAGAAGTTAATAATATAATAGCTAGTCCTCCAGGCACACAAAATGTAGCCAACCAACTTGCGACTGAGCCTGGTCAAGCAGTACCTAAAGAATATGCATTTGAAACTGCAGAAGAAAGAGATAAGTTTATAGAAACTACTACCCAAAATGTAGGAAAAGAAAATGAGGCTAGAGATGAAGTAAAAGATAGAAAAGGTAATCTAAGCAAAGACTTTGAAATAACTCCCCAACAAGAATTAGTTTCTCAAGATTTACCGGGCGATATACAATATAAATATACAGCTAGAGTTATAACTAAACCATCTATAACTGAACAAGAACGACAACAAAAAGAACGTTCAGCTGGAGAAGAAAATGCACCGGAACCTTCTTCTTATAGAAGTGATTCAGCTATAACTAATGGAGAAGATTTAGCTCAACAAGAGTTAGATACAAAAATAGGAAATATACAAAAAGTATTAGAAGAAACTATAGGAAAAAAAGGAGCCACACTACAAGAAGTTTTAGATGTATTAAGTAATTATCAAGGTCAACAAGCAACTTTAAACTCTACTAAATTAGCAGATGTATTTAGTAATTTACTAAAGAAAATGAATCAAAATAAAGAAACAGCTGCAATTTTTAAAGATATTAAGATAGTAATAAATAATAACCTAAAAGATAAAGGAGAATATAATCCTAATGCTAATAACGGAAAAGGACTTATATCTATTAATTTAGAGTTATTAAATCAAAATCAAGTTCAAGATGTTGGTCCTGTAGTTATTCACGAAATAGTGCATGCAATGCTAGATAGAGTTCTTCTTGCTAAAAACTTTAATAAACTGAGTACTTCTATGCAAGTAGCAGTAACTAATATTAAAAACCAATATAACAAATTTAAAATTTTAAAAAAGAAACAGCCTAATTCTATATTTAATAGAGCTAAAAGTTTAAAAGAATTTGTAGCAATGATGTTTGAAAGTTCAGAATTAGCTAACGCTATGGCTGAAGCTGCAGCTCAACAAAAAATAAAAATAGAAACTACACTATTTGAACAAGGGTTACAAAAGCAAGATATGGCAGAAGATGAATTTACTAATTACATATATTCTATAACAGGTACTAGACCTATACAATCTAGAATAGCAAATGTATCAAAAGTTATAGTAGGTTTTTTTAAAGATGTTATGAGCGCTTTAGGTTTAGGTAGTGTTGGAGCTAATATAGGTGTTCAAGATGTTGTACAAAATTCTATAAAAATATTACTTGATAAGGACTATGGTAAAACTTATAAAAAATTAACCCCAGGCGGCATATCAAACTTTGGGGACCAAGATACTAAAAACGCTAATGAAAAATTTGAAAATGAAGGTAAAGAAGAAATAGAAAACGCTCCTAAAGAAAAATCATTTTATAAAAATAAAACTTTTTCTGAAATATTTGGAGATGCAGTTGAAAAAATTCAAGATGTACATGGAAAAATTAAAAGCTTTACTCAAAAATTAAGTGACGGTAACTTACTTACTGTAGATAATGATATAAATACTCGTCAAACTCTTATTAATGGTGTAGCTAGTAATGAACATAAACAATTTATTTTGCCTTTTATGAATAATATGTACTTAGCTTATGAAAATTTTAAATCTATAATGGGCATGAAAAATTTAAAAGTTTTAGAAAATAGAATTAATAATGTATACGAAGCATTAGGTGAGTATTCTAGAGCTAGATGGTTATTTTTAATTAATATGCCTTTACCAGCTGCAACTAATGATAAGTTTACTATACCAAAATGGAAAGACGAAACAGGAAAAATAGGTCCATGGACAGGAACTCCTTATGAATTAAGAGAAGCTATTTTACGTAGAATGTCTGCTGCAAAAGAAACTGAAGCTACTAATCAATCAGCTACTAATGAAATAAAAAAATTAAGAGAAGCTCTTGAACGTCTTATAGATTCAAATCAACAAAAAGCTCTTGCTATATTTAAAACAGGGGCTGATAAAGTTCTTTGGCAATTGCCTAATCCTGATAGAAAATCAAAAGATTCTATTTCAACAGCTACTAGAGCTACTTTTGACCCTATGGATATACTTTATTCTTCTGGTACATTAGGAGTAAATAATAAAGATAATACTAAAAATATCTCTTCTCAACTTGCAGCCCAAAAATTATTAAAAACAATTGGAATAAATTATGACGCTAATTTAACTCCTATGACTGAACAACAGCTAAAAGAAAATAAAAAAGTTGTTCTAGATAAACCAAAACGAGATTCTTTTATGCAATTAGCTAAAAGAATTGATGAGGCAAATGACGGTATAAAAGAAGTTAATAAAAGAAACGGATATGTACCTCCTCAAGCAAGTAACATAATTGACTTTATGGATTTTAAATATTATAAATCTCTTAAAAGAAAAAATGATAAAGATAAAAGTTTACATAAAGTTCGTGATGAAAGATTTATGGAAGGAGAAAGAGCTTCAGGAGATTTAAATAGTGGTATAGAAGAAAAATTTACAGGTGGTCAACAATCACAAGTTAATAATGTTATAGCTCAAACAGAGGCTAGTGGGATATTAGCAGCCATGAGATATGGAATGCAAGGATATACTCAAGCTATAGCTACTTTATCTAAAGATACTGTAGAAATTACAACCAAAGAAGGAAAAACAATACAACAACCTTTAGCTAATTTTTTAAAATTTAATAGAACTGTTACCTTTCAAAACAGACATGAATTATCTGAAAATGAGGATTTAAAAAAAGACATTAGAGATAAAAAAGTTATTTTAAATTTTAAAAATAATGGGGATATAGATATTATAAACATTACAAAGGAAGATATGATAATTCCTCTTAAAGGACATATTGCTGAATTACATACAGCATTTAGAATGCTTGCAATAGCAACTTCTATTATCGGACAAGTTCATACTAGATTTAGTATACCATTTGCTTTAACTAATTTTCAACGAGACTTTTTTACTAACATTCCTTTACTAATTATAAAAAACCCTAGTGCGGCTATGCCTTATATAGCTAATATTTTAGGACAAGCGTTTAAAGGAAACTTTGCAACTACATGGCGATATGTAAGAGCTATGAATCGAAATGATATAGCCTATGTAAAACGAGGACTTAAAAAACCTAACTCATATAAAAAATCTCAAGCAGAGTATGAAAAAACCTATGATTATGCTATTGCAAGTTATTTAGTAGAAGGGGGAATGATGTCATATGTACGAGGCGTATCTGCTGCTAGTGAAAGTGAATTGTTAACTAAAGAAATACGAAAAAGCACAAGTATGTTAAATACTGCCGTGGTTACTAGAGTATTTGATGCTTGGATTAATACCTTTGAAATAGCAGTAAGAGCATCTGCTGCTAAAGCACTAAGACCTGTATTGTTTAAAAAAGCTTTAAAACAAGCTGGAAATCCTAAACCAGATAGTGCCGAATATAAAAATATCAAAGAAAAAATAGAGGGTACAGCAGCAGCTACAGTTAAAAACTTTGCTAACTTTGAACAAGCAGGAACAAAATCTGCATTTATTTCTAGTTTATATATGTTTTTTAAACCCTCTATGACTAGTGCAGTTGTTAATGTAAAAGCAATAGCACCCGCATTTACTTCAGAACAAACATATCTCAATACTCATGACCCTCAACTTTTACAAAGTCCTGAATATAAAAAGAATGCTATAGAAACATTTAAAGGAGAAAGAATAAGAGCTCAAGCAGTTGTAATAGGAGGAGGAGGATTAGGATATGCACTATGGACTATTCTTGCAAGTCTTGGAGATGAAGAAGACCAAAAAAAATATAAACAAGATAATATGGAAAGGTGGGTAAGAAATATTAGAATACCTTTAAGTTCAATACCTGAAGGAGCTAAAGACCTTTTAGGTATAAAAAAAGATGGCTCTGGTGATACTATGATACAAATGCACTGGGGTTTTGGTAATATGGGTTGGCCTGCTATCGGAGTGCAATTAGCTTCTTTTGTTGATGGAAAAATGAGTGGTCCAAATAATCCTCGTGTGCCAACTGACTTTGAATTTAATGAATTGTTTAGTAATTTAACTAATATAGCGATGGATAATTTTTTACCAATTCCTATATCAAGGTCTAAATTAACAGATGACCCTGTATTTTATTTTTTAGATTCTGTAATACCAAGTGTAGCTAAACCACTTTTTGAGTATGTATCAAACAAAGATACTTTTGGTTATCAAGTAACAAGACAAAGAACTAGCACAGTGGGAGGAGCTTACGGAGGTACAATGACTACCGACCAATTGTATGTAAATCTTGCTCAATTTATAAATGAAAATACTAGATTTAACACAGAAGGGGCAGTACAAATAGACCCTAATATATTAAAATTTATTGCTAATTCTTATTTAGATGGCTTTGCAAGAATAGTGTCTGTTCTCTCTGAATCAGGCAAAATTACCGATTTAGAATCTGCAAAAAATAGAACTCTATTATTTAAACAATTTTTTACAAGACAGGTTCCTATTGAAAGAGATAGGTATGCAACAATGACTAAGAAATTAAAAAATATAAAAATGACTAATAAACAATATGAAGACCTAGATATAACGGGTGTAGATAGTAAAGGTAGAAATTATGAAGACTTCGTAGTTCAAAATGCTACTAATTTAGAAATGGTAGACCTTTATGACCAAACAGAAAAAAAATTAAAAAAAATATATAAAAATCAAAAAAAGAATAAA
>Ga0209502_10003505_pt1 | contig 12267 bp, 17 predicted proteins | sample ArcticOcean_MG_C_10_FD_187442 | JGI IMG/M metagenome (GOLD analysis project Ga0209502, IMG submission 187442) | Marine microbial communities from western Arctic Ocean - ArcticOcean_MG_CB11_90 (SPAdes) (version 2) | ecosystem: Environmental > Aquatic > Marine > Oceanic | place: Arctic Ocean...
TGTTATTAGTGAAGGAAACGTATCAGTTGGGTTTGAAAACGTTGACGGCAAGCTCTACAAAAAGGACACTGACGGCAATCTTTATGATGCTAATACCAACAAACTAAAAAAAGGAAAAAAATAGTTTATGGATCGCTTGCACGTTCCTTACATAGAAACTATGATTTCACAGGCGTGTACACTTAGCTGTAAGGGATGCACTAACTATAGTGACTATAATGTTAAGAGACCAGTGCTTACCTATAAGGAATATTGTAATTGGTTTGATCCATGGTGGGAAAAGATAGAATTTGATGTTATAGGATTTATAGGCGGCGAGCCTATGATAAATCCAGAACTTAAAGATTTTTTATATAAGACACAGAGAAAAACAGAAAAATGTGTGATGCTGGTTACTAATGCTACTCTATGGCACAAGTGGCCTGGGTTTATGGATTTTTTAAAAGACACGGGAGACGTAATCCTAAAGTTTAGTGTTCATCAACCAAATGCACCATATATGCAAAAAGCAATACAAGAAGTCTTGGATAGTTTGCCCTGGGAACGAACACATTCAGACCATGATTTTATAGAAAATTATGAGTGCAAGGAATATCGTTTAAACTTTCAAATAGACCGCACAGCGGCTTTTTTAAAAACTTGGAAAGGCAATAGTTATTTGGACATGAAGCCTTATAATAGTAATCCAGGCAAAGCATTTAGTATATGTAGCCAGAGCCATTGCCCACTGTTATACAATGGCAGACTATACAAGTGTAGCAGTATAGCAATGCTGGAAAATGTGTTGACTGATCATAACAGACATCAGGATCCAGACTGGCAGGATTATTTGGCATATAAAGGCGTAGGGCCTAATGACGACTATGCAGACATAGTGGATTGGTCAAGTAACTATGCAAAACCACACAAAATATGTAAAATGTGTCCGGAACCTGCAGATAAACCGTATATTCCTCACATACCTAATGTAAAGTCTAGGATTTAATTAGATGCTACGTTTCTTAAAATACGTAGGCGAGATTGGCGGCATAGTTGGTGCGCTAATGGTAGCCTTAAACAGTGATGCTATTTCAGCATACGGATACATCTTTTTTACAGCTAGCTCGATCTCTTGGACGATTGCAGCTACTTGGATGAAGGAATGGAGCCTTATGCGAATGAGCTTTGCGTTCTGTATTATTAACTTCTTGGGTGTATATCAGTGGTTAATTGCAAGTTAACATAGACGTCAATATACATAAATACACTTACAGAATATTATTTTATTAGGAGAAGTATAATATGGCAAGTGCAAAAACGATCAGCGACGAAGTAGCCGCGGATGATAACGGTATATCAGCATCGGCCAATCCAGGCAACAATGCCGCTTTAACTATTGGTGGTGCCTTACACAGTGGCGGCTCAGTTACAAACGCAGGTGGAAGAATTGTAGAGATCACATCAGCCGGTAATGATTCGGGCATAGATGCCACAGTGACAGGCACAGACGTGGATGGAAATGCTTTAGTAGAAACAATAGATTGTGGGAACGCGGCGGCAGTTGTAACATCTGGATTCTTTAAAACAATCACAGGCATCCAAATGATTGGTAATTCCGCAGGAAACGTAATAGCAGGCACAACCACAAGTGCTGCTGACTCAGTCTTTAGCGGTGCTGGTAGACTAAGAGGCATGACCGTTACGTCAGGTGGAACTGCTGGAGTAATTAATATACATAACGGTCTTACAGCAGGAGTTCCAGGCACAATTGTTTTTAAAGCAAGAACCGTTGGTACAGATAATACTAATGAACATTATAACTTTCCAGATGATGGAATATTATTCGATTCAGGATGCTATGTAACCTACACTATTGCGCACATAGACATGATAACATTCTACTTTAACTAATTGATATTATATATATTGACAACTATACAAGAAACTGTTTAAATAATAGATAATGTTTTTAGCTTTACTCACATTATTTGTAGCTATTTCTATAAGTGTAATAGCAGCATACTATAGTATAGTTGGTTTGACGGCAATATTTGCCGCAGCTTTCCTCCCTATTATTCTTATGGGTAGTGTACTAGAAGTTGGTAAACTACTAGCAACAGTTTGGTTACACCAAAACTGGCACAGAGCCCCACTGGTAATGAAAGGATATCTAACTACAGCCGTAGTTGTACTCATGTTTATTACAAGCATGGGTGTGTTTGGTTTCCTAAGTAAAAGTCATATTGAACAAAGTAGTGTGGGTACGGAACAGTTAGCACAAGCAACTGTTGTTGATAGTAAAATGGCACGTATTAATGCCAAGGTTGCTCGCTGGTCTGAAGATATTATATTACTTAATGCTGGTGGTAATAGTGGCAGGATAGACAATCTTATTAACCGTGAGCAATCACGTATTACAGAAGCCAGCAATAGAATACAGCCACAGATTGATGCAGAAAATGATAAAGTGCCTGGTTTACAAGCACAAGCTGATAAAGAAATTGCACAACAAAATAAACGTTTAAATGATGCACAGAAACGAACTAGTGCTGAAATATCTCAAGCAGAAAAGCGATTAATAGTACTAGACAAGGATGTTGACGCATATACATCACAGGGTACTAATTCAGGCGGAGTATTTACTGCTGATGTAGATAACGTCAGGAAGGGCGCAGAGTTACGTAAAGCACAACGTCCTGAACGGGATCTTCTTAATAAGGCTATAACAAAAGCTAAAGGCAGTGAGCTTAGTGTTGCAAGCGCAGTACAACGGCAAATTACTAAGATTAATGCCAGGTTAGGCACACAGATTGGCGAAGTTGAGAAGCGTATTAGTAAGATACGTGATGGTATAAAAAGTACAGTTGATAATGCTAATGCAAATATTGCCAAGTATACTAACGATGCCGGAACAACCAATGAAGGCACTGACGCTAAGATTGCAGATTTAGAAAATTTAATTGAAAGCGTTCAGCCTCAATTAGATAAACTTCGTGAAGACAAGTTTGTATTTGAAAAGAACTACAGACAGTTTGAAGCAGAAGTTGGTCCTGTTAAGTACATTGCAGAACTTGTATACGGTGAAGCAGATCGTAGTCAACTAGAAGAAGCAGTGCGTTGGGTTATTATTATTATTGTTGCGGTGTTTGACCCGCTTGCAGTATGCCTATTGCTTGCAGGGACAATGACTATATCGTGGGCAAAGCAGGATAGAGCTCTTGCTCGTGAACAAGAAACGATAGTAGCAGATACAGTATCTGCAGATGCTAATAACGCTAATAGTAAACTAATTGAGGAACTTGAAATGGAACTAAAAAAACATAATGATATTCTGACGGAACTGGAGATATTACTAGATAGCAATCTAGGTAATATGGATCCACAAGAATATGCGAAACTTAAAGCAGAATACGATCTAGTACTAGAGGAACGAGATACATTAGCTAAAGCACTTTCTGATGTTAAACTGGAAGGTGATGGACTAATAGACAAGATCGTTGCTACAGAAGAGGAACGTGATAGTTTGCGAACTAGAATAGATTCTCTTTTAGAAGGAAGTGCGGCCTTTGAATCACGAATTACAGAACTGCTAGCTAAGATTGCTGACCTTGAGGCAGAGGTAGAACGCAGAGATGCAGTAGTTGTAAAGATGGCACAGAAGTATCAGTTAGTTGAAAAAGACGAATTTGCTGATGAATTGGTTAACGAAGCAGAAGAGACGGTAGAAGAAGAAGACCCAACAATAAAAAACGTATAAAGGTTCTCGTTGAACAAGATGACTACGATCTTAGCGGGAACCCTGCAAACATTAATTTTGGAACTACTTTTCCAGCTGGGTATAGAACTAAAAAAGGCGATCTTTTTATAAGATTAGATGTGCTACCTAATAAGTTGTACAGATACACTGGCGTTACTTGGATGGAGATACCTAAATCCAGAACTTCAAGCTATCTAGGCGACAGGGAATATATACTACTATTACAGGAACAAGTTAACAGTGGCAAGGTTTCCTTAGACCAACTTACTTTAGACGAACAAGAAGAACTCAACAAGTTAATAATCAAAGAATAGGAGGCGATGTTGGCTACAACTAAAGGTTTTAACAAGGGTGTTGACTACAGGGGAGACGCTCCTGTTATGACTAAAACAATTATACAAGAACAAATAAAGACACCGCCACAGGAGTTTTCAGTAGGCAAATGGTTTGGGCCATTGTCTGCAACCATTATTTTGCCTGATGACATTCTAAGTGCATTAATTAAAATGACAGATGGCCTAATAGAAGATGAAAAATCTCAGTCAATGGGGCCTAGTTTAGCAGGAGTAATTGATAAAGAGTTAAAAATACATAAACAAGATATTCATGAAGCAGGATGCGACGGATTTCTTGAAGCATGTCTAAGAAATTATGTTGACACTTGCGCTAAAGAACATGCATCTTATCATGAAGATAATATAGTTTCATCTGCTATTACTTCTTGTTGGACAGTTTCTCAGCATGAAAACGAGTATAATCCTGTACATAATCACACTGGATGTCAAGTTAGTGCAGTCTTATATCTTAAAATTCCAAAAGACATAAAAGATCGTAGAAAGCTGCCTAGTAAGGAAGGCAGACAGGACAACGACGGTGATATAAATTTTATTTACAGTTCTGATTCTCAGAGATCAGGAGATGTTTTAAATAGAGGAATAACACAATTTGTTCCTCAACCAGGTATGCTAGCAATCTTTCCGTCTTATTTACTACACACTGTATATCCTTTTATTGGCGAAGGTGAGCGACGATCAATCGCTTTTAATGCTTGTTACAACATAAAGTCGAAAGACGGGCAATATATCGCTGGTGATACATCAGAATTTAATCCATACGAAACATTTTACAAATACGAAAGATTAAAATAGGAAAATAACTTATGAATAACTTGACTATAGTAACAGAGCCCGACATCTATGTTATGGATCAACCTAGTTTCCTAACTATTGGAAATAAACAAAATAACCTAGATGTATGTGAATTTTTACGTAAGATGGGAAAGAATATTACAGTTTATGTTGGCAATGCGTCCAGTGACCTAACCTGGTTACTTAACTGTGCTGCAAGCAGTGACTACGTACTATTAAACACACAGATTGACTCGTTCTTAACAGGATTGTTTATTGACAAACCCAAAACTTACTACTACAATGAAGATAATAAAAAATACGCAACTGGAATATCAGAAATAAACATTCAAGAAATTGAAGATCCGATTAGATTTTTAATTGAATGGTCATTAGAACACAAGGAAATTGCTTAATGGCTCGCGAAAAACGTGGACTTTATGTTGAAGTCAGAGACAATAACATTACAAAGGCTTGGAGAAAGTTTAAACGTCTAGTACAAGAAGACGGATTATTGAACCTCTATAGAGAAAAACAACATTACGAAAAGCCAAGTGATAAACGCCGCAAAGAACGAGCTATGGCAAAAGCACGTTGGAAAAAGAAACAACGTGAGATTGACTCTAACATGTTTGGCTAATATTTCCTAAATTTGCATAAATACATTTAAGGGTGGTGCCTTAATACACTCGCGGGGATCTACGGTTAATCCCTAACTAAACGAGATGCCTTAACAGGGTCTCATAAAATATATCTTGCTTTAAAAGGAGATTAACCATGACAAGATTAACAACACTCAACCTACCACATTTAAATAAAGCTACCATTGGATTTACCCAAATGTTTGACCAAATGGAAAGACAGTTTGCGAATTCCCCAAATGGTAACGGATATCCTCCATACAATATCGAACAAGTTAACGACGATGAGTTTGTAATTTCGTTAGCCGTTGCTGGATTTCATATGGACGACCTAGACATTACCAAAGATGACAATGTTCTTTCTATTGAAGGCACAATGCCTGAGGCTGATGAGAAAGCAACATACCTACACAAGGGTATTAGCAGTCGCAAATTCAACAGAGAGTTTACGCTTGCTGATCATGTTGAAGTTAAGCATGCTAGCCTTGAATTAGGCATGCTTTATATTGACCTGGTGCGGGAAGTTCCAGAATCATTGAAGCCTAAGAAGATTGCTATCAATGGTAGTAAGGTTCTTAATCACAAAAAATAAATAACTGCGGGGGGAGTTAATTCTCCCCCCACATTATTAACGGAGTAATAAATGTCAGACATCAACATTGTAGCGGTACGAGAAATCTTAGATATCTCAGCACCTAAAGATTGCAAGGTTATCTATCTAAATGACAATGAAACTTCTTTTGAGTTTGTGCAAGGGAGTCTTATGCAGTATTTTGATTATGAAGAAACTAGTGCAAAAGACAAAACACTTGAAATACACGATGCAGGATCAAGTGTAGTTGCAGTGCTTCCTTTTGAGATTGCAGAACAGCGTGGAGTTGAAGTTCTAGTTAGTGCTAGACACAACGGTTTCCCGACGTTTGAGATTAAATTAGAACAAGAGTAGATAACTAAATACGGGTAGTATAAAAGGATTTATTCTAATGAAGTTTTCAGAGTTCCAGCCTATAAATGAAGCACCACAGGTTCCTGCTAAACCAGGACCAGCACAGCCAGCAGCAAAGGCTTCGGCGGCTACGGCTAAGATGGCACCGAAACCACCTGTTCCTGCTAAACCAGGTGCAAATCCAACCAATATGCCAGCAGGAATGGTAGCAGGGTCACAGGCGGATCTTGATAGTAGGATGGACGCTTATCTACGTGACGTTGAAGCGATTGACATGCCTAATGCATTTACTAAGCAGATAAAATCGCGCGATGCGAAAATGATACATTTCGACACTCCCGCTTCTCGTGAAATTAAGGCTAAAATAAATCTCGGTACCGGCGCCAGTACTGCAGGTTTATCACCAAAACAAGCCGCTAAATTAAAGCGACAGAGTCTTGCTGCTAGAGATGAAATGAATGCAAGAACACCAGCAACTGACGCAGAAATTGATGCATTAGAAAAGTACGCAAAATAAAATTTAAGTTGACCATCTCCTATCTTTCTGTTATCATAGTATAGTTATTAACCTTTAAATGGAGTATACCATGGACAGATTTTTCCGAGAAGAAATTGTAAACAAACTTAAACAGGGCTTGCTAGAAGTAACCTTTAACAAAGTTAATGGCGATGAGCGTGTAATGACATGCACCCTCCAAGAGGGAGTAATACCAGCCGCAACTAAAAAAGATCCACTTAGTTTAAAAAAAATACGTGAAATTAATCCAGAAGTTATAAGTGTTTGGGATACAGATGCTACTAGTTGGCGTAGTTTTCGTGTAGCAAATGTGACTAATGTTAACGAAGTCACGTAATATGCCACAGGCAATGCAGGATTCCATGACAGAAATGCACTTGATGGATGATGACCCAATTGCAATTGCTTATCTGTATACACAGGAGCCGTTTAAAAATGCACATTTTCCCTGGGCAGAATCGCCGTTGCATGTATTTACGTTTGAAACAGCATTGGTTAAAACTGATCCACTGTTAACAGACGAACATCGGAGTAAAGCTAAGATTATCAGAGCATACTTTAGAGATAAATTAATGCTTGCGGCTCTTACTGATTCAAACATGTCACAATTTAGAAAAGACCTATGGAGTTTTTTAGACAGGGACGATACTTCGTATAAAGTTTCAGAGTTAGGAATGATACAAAAATTGCCTTTATTTTACGCTGAAGATCAATTCTTAGAAAAAATCCGTGAAGACTGGAATAATACACCACGCAACAAAGCTAAAGATAACCCAGGTGGAGAACATTTAACACTAACGTATATTGGTAGATTTGAGAAGCGCACACAATTAAGTTTTTCTAAGTCTCGTAATTGTATCTCATACTGGTTTCATGATGAAGATGATAGACTGTTTAATATTATCTTAGAAGAATACAATCCGTTTCGTGATGTATGGATGGAGATGCTTCAACAAGGCCCGATTGACATTAACTGTATAGCACCTGTTAGAGAAAATTATCGTAGTGTAATTGATTTACATTATCTTGACTCAGGTAATTGGATACTTGACTCCCGCTAAATACAATATAAGTTAACAAAGGGTTGTTTAGATGCTATTGCATGAGTTATTTCTGACAGAAAGTGTAGGATTTCCTAACCGCAAAAGCGGTGATGGATTTATTAACCCCAAAGACCCTGATGATAAAGCGCAGTTTGTAGAGCTATTACTATATCCAGACGGCGCTCTTGCATTTGAAGATCCTGCTCAAAGAGACGAATTTATGTCTGACTTTGACAGCCAGGTTACGGGTAAAGTCTACTATATTAATAAACCAAATTCTGGCATGCTTGGGTTATATATTGTGCATATGCTTACTAACGAAGGTGACGAATATTACGTAAGGTATGTTAAAAGTACTGCTAATCCAGCTGGCGTACTAACTGCTATCCCAGCTAATCTTAAGAGCGCAGGACATGGTGGATATAGTTACGGGAGTGCAACTGCACAAAAGGAACGGTATTCAATAAAGCCTAGTAATGTATTTAAAACTGATGCTCCATTAAGCCCAGAACAAATCCCAGCTGCTATTGCAAGTGTTACAGATGGTATTCCTGATGATTTACAAAAACAAATGGTTGACTATCTAACTGCACTTGCTGCTGGTGACAAAGAAACTGTTATTGAGGGTGGCGCACAATATCGTGGTGCTCACGAGAATTACACTGGCGAGTTTGCGGCACCTATTGCTATTATACGCGGTAAAGTAGATAACATGGATGTACAAAATCGTGCAGAGCAGATGTTACTAGGCGGCCAAAAGTTTGCTAACTGCAAGATTGTTTTCCCCATGGGCGTCAGTACAATGTTAGTAGACAGTTTTGTAGAAGCACCCAACGGCAGAAGAGTTGGTGTTAGTAGTAAAGCAAAGACTGGCAGTGGAGCCGCCGCTAGTTTAGAAGGTTTGTATAAAACTATCCAGGATCAGAAAGACAATCCTGCGTTCCAAGATACTCTTAAAAAATATCCACAAGTAATCGACTTTATTAACACAGTTGTTGAGAATAGTGCTATTGATGGTTACTTAATGATGCTAAGACAACAAGAGCTAATTAACCAACAAGAAGATCAATTGCTTCGCGACATGATTGTTAACGCTAAACAAGGTCGCGGACAAGAAAATACATTTGAAATGTTAACTCCTGCTCTGCAGTCAGTGGTACAATCCTATGGTGCAGACACAGACAACCCTAGATACAACATCGTATTTCATGTTACTGCTGGTTTAGCAAGGAAACTAGGAACTAAACTTGGCGAAATGCCTATTACTGAAGCAGTTAAGGACATACTAAACTATAGCACCATGGTTCAAATCTACGCTGGCACTAGTAAAGCAGGCGATGACATCAAGTTAAACTCTTTCAAAATGGTATGGCCACCTGAGTATGACGGTGTTGTTAAAGTAGACACAGCTAAAAACTTCACGGGCACAGAGATCCGTGGCAAAATTAGCTTTAAACTCGCTTAATCTAAGTAAATATCCTTTGAGCTATACGAAAAGTGCATAGCTGTTCTATACATAACGCAGTGCGATTTTTATTGATATTCTGGTAAATACTGTTGTAGAATAGCTACAATAACACATATACACATACAAGGAACAGCATAATGTTAGCTTTTTTTAAAGCATTAGTCGATACTAAAAATCTGAGATCAAATGGAAGCAATGACCCCGCAGGATTGCATACCTACTACATAACTGAGTTTGGTAGAAATGAAGGTGAAAGACTTTACAGCCAATACAAACTTGCAAGCGGAGATAGATAATGACCTTTTTTAACAAAATTATTAGAGCATTTGAGAGAGCTGGAGAAGCCCGTGCTAAACGTGAACTTAGCAGATTCCCATATATATCTCAATACAATATTCACACTAGGGCACGAGTAGTAAGATAATGTGGCCTTATAATCAAGAAGAAGCTGATTACTTAAACGGAAAAACTCCAAAGAAATAAATTATATTATTACTTTTTAATTATGATATTTTGAAAGCCAGATTAAGTACCACACGAATCCTGCAAGAATGCCGCCTATTAATGCGGTTTGCCATGTCCAGTACCATACCTTACCCCAAAACTTATTTGATTCTTTAGCTTGTTCTTTATCTATTTTCTTTTGTTCGGCAACCTTTGCTTTATGTTCTTCAAGCAACTTTTTTCTCGTTGTTAGTATCTCATCCCAAGTGCCTAGGCCAAACTTGTTGTCAATTCTGATTCCAAGATTCAAAATCTCTCTATCCATCTTCTTCTGTTCTAGCACCATTGTTGCAACAGCGCCAACACTTAGGTCATCGTCTTCGTCTTCTTGCATCTTTCTACTAAACATAGAATGCATTTTACTTTTAGGTTTTGATTTTTTATCTTTCGCAACCTTTTTTCTAAGTTGATCTTGACCTCTGAAAAGATCATCAATATGGTGTGCAATATCATTAACATCTTTAGCGGCATCTATAGCACTTTTGATACCACTAACTGCTGATTTTGCAAGAGCTATTCCTGCTAATATTTCTACAACCATCTTCTTTCTCTACCTAATCATGTGTTAACTGAATAACGCCGTCGATTACATACCCGAGTACAGTCGGATATTCCTGAAGCATAATTTCTTCAGCGTTTTTAGCTGAGGTTGCTTGTATTTCATACAAATATGTTTCTTCCCATCTAGCATCTAAGCCAGTAGGAAGATTGTTACCTTCACGAACTGCAACCCTAACGTATTTATTGTAAACTCCTACTTCAAAGGTGTTTAGTTTTTTGACCATTATTAAATCCTAGACTTATTTACCACGCATCCCTGCTAGTGGGTTATTAAGAGCCTTGGTAATCTTATTGTTGACACTATCTTTAAGTTGTTTCATGTCAGATTTTAATCTAGTTTCTAGGTTATTCATATCAGATCGTGTTTGCTCTCTGCGTTTGTCGAAACGATCCGTCGCATCAGAAACCATCTTGCGTACTTTAGCATCGTTTGAATCGATACTTTCACGTACTAAGGCAAATGCATCCTTACCACGTTGTTCTACACTATCGACTTGCCTTTCGATCCGGCTAATATCTTTCTTCAAGTCATTTTTAATATCTCTGGTATACCCAGTTCCTTCTTCAACTGTTGTTTTTAAAACAGCCAGTTCTTTACGGATACTACTGAGATCAGGAGCAACATAACTCTGGATCTGCTTTTTCATATTTCTATAATCGTTATAGAATTCAAAGCCAGCATAAAGCCCGCCGCCTAAGGTGCTCAGAGCAGTAATTAATATAAAGATTTTGCCTCCTCTAAATTTTACTCCTGCAAACTCTACTTCTGTTTTATCGTCTGCCATCGTTATTTTCCTCCATACTGGCTATTAACTAATGAATCCATTGTAGCATCACTTCCACCTATCAGTGCATATGCCGCCAGGTTATTATCAGAGATACTATTGTCTGGCAACGTTGTTGGCGCAAAGAAGTTAGGAGTATCCGGAATAATCTTTCCTGGATCAAAAAATGTACTGGTGTTACCCAATACTTGCATCAACACAAGTGTCTTTACTTGGTTTTGAGATGAATACTTTTTAGAGCCCATCTTCTTCACTATTTTATTGCCAGCCTTTGACATAGATTTCTTCTTCGCCACTGCTTTTTGTTTAGGTGTCGCTTTCTTAGTTGCACTGACTTTAGATTCTGGTTTATTAGATGTACTACTAGCTGGCGCAGGCTCTGACTCAGGCTCTGACAAGTCTGGTTGAGCAGCACTTGCCACTTCTTCATTAACTGGTGCCTCGGCTACACTAGGCTCTGCAGGAGCTTCTATTGCCGCTACTTGCATCGTTGTTTCTGCGGTAGCTGTAACAGTTGGTAATGCAGCAATCTCTGCTACTTCTGCTACTTCTGCTACTGCACTTACCTCTACTTCTCGACTCGTTTCACTAACAACGCTTAGTGCCACATCTGCTGCAGATGTATCAACTAGTATGCACGTTTCTAATACTTCACAAGTAACCTGGGTAATGAGAGTGTCGTATGTCAACGCAGTAGAAATAGTTTCTTCTATTTCGTTATAGGTAAAGGTAGTGAATACGTCAGTAAAGAAAGGTCCATATCGGTAATCACCATTAAGAGCTGTATCTCCAAATATAGTTAACACACCAGAATTAACGACATTACCAGAATCTATTTCTAATGCACCAGTTTTAATAGTTGGGGCAAATATTACAGTACTACCAATTTCAGTACTACCCAATGATGAATCATCTGAATCAAACAATTCTAATTTTATT
>Ga0209502_10003510_pt1 | contig 12248 bp, 9 predicted proteins | sample ArcticOcean_MG_C_10_FD_187442 | JGI IMG/M metagenome (GOLD analysis project Ga0209502, IMG submission 187442) | Marine microbial communities from western Arctic Ocean - ArcticOcean_MG_CB11_90 (SPAdes) (version 2) | ecosystem: Environmental > Aquatic > Marine > Oceanic | place: Arctic Ocean...
ATATTAGTTTTATATTCTTTATTTTTAAATTTTTAATTCTTTTCTTGTCTTTTTTGTTAAAAACAATAATAATTTCATTAATGTCTTTTATTGATTGTGCCTTAAGTAGATTTATTTCTATTAATGATTTGCCACCAATTTTTTGATAGGGTTTGGCAACATCAGATTTAAATCTTTGACTGCTACCACCAGCTAAAATAATAAGACTGAAACTCATAATGTTAAGTTATATTATATTATATAAATTATTAATGTTTATTTAGAAATAGAATGTTTAAAATTATACAAAACTTTAGAACCCTAATATTCTCCTCATTTCTGTCTATAATACTGGGCATTCTCACTTTTTTAACATTCATTGGAGAGGGTTTTATTCCATTAAATGAAAAAAATTTACAATTATTGCTAATAATTGATTTAGTAGTACTTTTTTCATTTTTTTACTTAATTGTTAAAAATTTTATTAAAATTTACTCATCTAAGAACAAAAATTCGTCAGGCTCAAGAACAAATTTTAAATATGTTTTTTTGTTTAGTCTTTTTACATTTTTACCGTCATTATTAGTTGCTATTTTTTCACTATTTATTTTTAATTTCGCTATTCAAAATTTTTTTAATGATCAAATTACTAGAGCGGTAAATAACTCATTTGATGTAGCAAAAAATTACTTAGAGGACAGTAGAAAAACAATTGAGTCAGATGTTGTTATGATGAGCGTTGGTATTAATAGAGCTTCAGTTTTTTATTATGATAATCAAAAAAGATTTATAAATATTATAAAATCTGAAAAAATTTTAAGAAGAGTAGACGAAGTTTATTTAATTGACAGTGTAGGAAATATATTATTTTTAGACAAAAATGAAATAGACAGCTCATTTGTTAAACCAAATGATGATGAATTTGACCAAGCGTTAACGGGTATACCAATTTTAATTAAAGGTAATAATAAAAAAAATACATCTGCAATGATGAAGCTAGATACCCTTATTGATACTTATTTGTATATTTCTCGAAATTTAGATCCAATAATTCTTACATATTTAAATGAAACTGAAGAAGCAGTAGATTTTTATTACTTAGTAAAAGATAGCCAAACAGGTCTTAAAATTACTCTTACTATAATTTATATTATAGTTGTTACACTTCTAATGTTTTTATCGATTGTGATAGCTATTTCTTTTGCAAATAGACTAACTAAACCAATTGTAAATCTTATTAAAGCCTCCGATGATATTAGTAAAGGAATGCTAAACACAAAAGTAACAGAGATTGACACAGATGAAGAATTTAAGATGTTGAATTTAAATTTTAATAATATGATAGAGAGATTAAAAAAACAACAAGACAAACTTTTGATTTCTGAAAGATATTCAGCTTGGGAAAGTGTAGCTAGAAAGCTTGCTCATGAAATTAAAAATCCATTGACTCCAATACAGCTTTCAATAGATCGACTACAAGAAAAATATAGTAATAATATCACTGAGGGAAAAGCTGAATTTCAAAAATATTTAGCTACAATTAACAGACAAATAAAAGATATAGAAATTTTAGTAAATGAATTTTCTAACTTTGCAAGAATGCCTAGTCCTATTATGAAAAAAATAGATATTGTCCCTGTAGTAAAACGTGCAGTAGATTTTTTTCTAATGGGCAACAAAATTCTAATTAAACTAAATGCAGAAAAAAATATTTGTCTTATTAAAGGTGATGAAGATCAACTTTATAGGGTTTTTATTAATTTAATAAAAAATGCCAATGAATCATTTGTAGATAAAAAACTTAAAAAAAGTGATTTTAAAGGGAAAATTGATATAGAAATATCTGATGATAATGACTATATACATATAGTATTAATTGATAATGGAACTGGTATTACAAATATAAAAGAAGTAATGACACCATACTTTACAACAAAAAAAAATGGCACAGGTTTAGGTCTACCAATAGTAAGTAAAATCATAAATGATCATTCTGGTGAATTATTATTATCAAACATTAAAGACTCAGGTTTAAAAATAACTATATCCTTACCAAAAATATATGATTAATGAAATATTAGTAGTAGATGATAACTCAGATATAAGATTTTTGATTTGCAATATTTTAAAAGACAAAAATTACACTATTAGATCTGCAGCTAATTTTGATCAAGCTGAAACTGAAATAAATAAAAAACTTCCAAACTTAGCTATTATTGACATTAAACTTGATAAAGGAGACCGTGATGGAATTGAATTATTAAAATTAATAAATAAGTTAGATAAAACAATACCTGTAATCATGATATCTGGTCATGCTAATGTGCAATTAGCAGTTGAAGCTATTAGGTTAGGTGCTTATGAATTTGTAGAAAAGCCCTTTTCAGCAGAAAAATTGTTGAACTACGTTAGTCGTGCATTTGAAAGTAGTGATTTAAAAAAAGAAAAAGAAATTATAGAGAAAAAATTATTTCATTCTTTTGAATTTATTGGTGAGAACATTGAAATAATTAAAATTAAAAAAACAATAGAAAAACTTTCTAGTGCAGAAAGCAGAGTTTTAATAACAGGTCAAACTGGAACAGGAAAAGAACTTGTTGCTCGTAAGATACACAAATCATCTCTAAGATCAAAATTTCCATTTATTGTTCTTAACTCTGCCTTATTAGAATTAAGTAGATATGAAAAAGAATTATTTGGAGAAGAGTTTGAGGACGGCACAATTTCCTATGGTATTTTAGAAAGAGCTAACAAAGGAACCTTGTTGATCGATGAGGTATCAGAAATACCCTTAAAGACACAGGCAAATATTCTTAGAGTCTTAATTGATCAAAAGTTTAAAAGAGTTAATGGTGCAAAATATATAGATGTAAATATTAGAATAATTTCATCTACAGCTAAAAATTTGCTAGAACTTATTGATGGGAATAAATTCAGGGAAGACCTGTATCATAGATTAAATGTTGTTCCTATTAACCTGCCACCTTTAAGCACTAGAACTGAAGACATACCTTTATTAATTAATTATTTCAAAAAAAAATTAGCAGAAATTAATGGTGTGCCCGAAGCTGACATTGATGTAAATAACGATCAATTATTCACTTATAATTGGAAGGGAAACATTAGAGAACTTCGTAATTTAATTGAGAGAGTAACAATACTTTCAGTTAACGAAACAAGCATTAATGTTAATAAGTTACTAAATGAAATACTTTCTCAAAATGACACAAACGAAATAGAGAATAATACTACTAAAAACGTTCTTTCCGTCCCGTTAAAAGAAGCAAGGGAGCTATTTGAGAAACAGTACTTACAAAATCAGTTAAAAAAAAATCATGGCAATATATCTAAAACAGCAGATTATATTGGAATGGAAAGATCAGCTTTACATAGAAAATTAAAAACTTTAGGTATTAAGGGTATAAATTAATTATGAATATTATTATATGTGGAGCAGGAAAAGTAGGTTTTGCAATTAGCAAACAATTATCTGATCAAGGACATTCTGTAACTGTTATTGATCAGTCATCAGAAGATATTAAAAAAATTAATGATAGTCAGGAAGTAAAAGGAATAGTTGGAAGAGCAACTTTCCCATCTGTTCTTGAAAACGCAGGAGCAGAAAATACAGATATGATAATCGCTGTAACCAGAAATGACGAAACAAATATGATTATTTGTCAATTGGCTAGTTCACTTTTTAATATACCAAAAAAAATTGCCAGAATTAGATCAAAAGAATTTTTAGATGGCAAATGGAGTAAACTTTATAATAAATCTAATATCCCAATAGATGTCATTATTTCTCCTGAAATAGAAGTTGCAAAAGCATTATTTCGAAGATTAGAAGCACCTGGTGCTTTAGATAACGTGCCTTTTGCAAACAATAGAGTTAAAATGTTAGAAATTTCAATAGAAAAAGATTGTCCTATTATTAATATACCTCTAAAAAATTTAACTACAAAATTTCCAGACTTTAAGGCAAATATTGTAGGCGCACTTAGAAAAGATAAATTTATTTTTTTGAAAAAAAATGATAAAATGCTTGAAGGAGATAATGTTTATGTAGTTGTGAGTAGCGAACAATTAAATCAAATTCTCAAAGCATTTGGACACGAAGAAAAAATAGCTAATAAAATTTTAATTATTGGAGGTGGTAATATAGGTTTAAATTTAGCCAAACTCTTAGAGGCAAACTCAGAAGCAAGAGTTAAAATTATTGAGAAAAATAAACAAACCGCAGAGAATATAGCTACTGAATTATCTTCATCAATAGTAATACATGGAGATGCTTTAGATGAAGAAATACTTAAAGAAGCTAATATAGAAGATTCAGAGACAGTTTTAGCTTTAACTAACGATGATGAAAATAATATAATGGTTTGTGTTTTAGCTGAAAAAACTGGATTGCAAAAAAGAACTATAGCAATTGTAAATAAGTCAAATTACAGCTTATTGCAAAAATCATTAAATATTGACGATTTAGTAGACCCAAGAATGACAACAGTTTCTAGAATAATGGAACACGTACATAAAGGAACGATAGGGACAGTTTATTCATTGCTCGACGGTACATATGAATTTATAGAAGCAAAAATATTAGAAAAATCTGAACTTTTAAACAAAAGCATTAAAGACTCGAATCTTCCTGAATATATAAGAATAGGAGCAGTAGTCAGAAAAGAAAAAGTGATAATCCCTAAGTCAGACTTTGTTTTTGAAAAGGATGATTTGGTAGTTTTCCTCGCTAAAAGAGAACAGCTAAAAGAAATTGAAAGTATTTTTAAAGTTACTTCAATATAAATATTAATGAATCTAAAAGGTATTTCATATTATTTAGGGATATTTTGTTATCCAATCACTTGTTTGGCTATTTTAAACATTCTTTACTCCTCTTATTTTGATTATTTTTTAAACACAGACTCTTACATTTTTACAATGATAGCCTCTTTTTCTTTAGGCTCTTTTTTTTATTTTCTTGGAAAAAATTCTGATAAAAATGTCAATTTTTATGAACAAATATCTATTATAATATTAAATTATTTTATTATTTCTATCTTAATTGGTCTTCCATACTACTTAAGCAATTATCAAATTACTTTTATAAATGCCTTATTTGAGGCAGTGTCAGGTATTACTGGCACAGGTTTTACAATATTTGAAAATATAAAATATTTGGACCCAACACTTATTTTGTGGAGATCCTCTACACAGTGGATTGGTGGAATGTATTTTTTAATCTATTTAATGCTTTTTTTTTCTAGTAGTAAATTTAACTATAAATTGCAAAATTTAATATTTACAAGTGATAAAAGTATAAATCCAGAAATAAATATTAAAAAAATTTCAACTAACATTTTTATTTATTACTCTTTGATTACAATTCTACTTTTTTTTATTTTTTCGATTTCAAATGTTCGATTATTTGACAGTTTGAATATTGCAATGACAATTATTTCCTCTGGTGGATTTCTTCCAACAAATTCTTTAAGTCAAATTATTAAAACCAATACACAAGAAATTATTTTATGTATTGCTTTTTTATTTTCTGCTTTAAATATTTTTTTTTTAATAAATCTTTTTAAGAGAAACAATATAATTGCTGATCATTCTGAAGATTTTTTAATAATTTTTACCGTTTTTATTGCGACAATAACATTATTCTTTCTAATAAATGATTTAAGTTTTTTAGAAACATTAATAAACATTTTAAGTAGTATTAGCACATCAGGAATTACCACCAACAAACTGTCGGGTAATTATTCACTATTCTTTTTATTCTTAACTATAGTTGGAGGTTCATTAATGTCCAATACGTCTGGTGTAAAAATTCTTAGATTTTATATTCTTCTTAAAGCATCATTTCTTGAGATTTTTAAATTAGTAAAACCAAATAATATTGTTAATCAAAATATATTATATTCAAATAATAAGATTAACAATGAAACTGTAAAATTATCTTTTTTTATTTTTATTTCTTTTTTTATTAGTATATTTTTTCTTTCATCACTTCTCTTGTTTGACCAAATTAATTTTGAAAACTCGTTTAAATTATCAATACTTACTTTAACAAATACTGTGAATAATGGTATTTACGGTTTAACAGATATTAATTTTAGCAATTTATTAACATATTCAAAAATTTTAATTATTATTTTTATGATTATTGGAAAAATTGAGTTATTATCACTTCTTTTAATCATCAGAAAATTATTTTTTAAAAATTGAATATGTCTAAAATTGTAATTATTGGCGCAGGCGCCATGGGATCAGCTTTTGCATTTCCTTGTTTGGATAACAATCATGATATTAGTATTGTAGGAACACACTTGGAAGATGATTTTATAAGCCAGATGTTTGACAATAAAAAATTTCATCCCGGATTAAACATCAGTATACCTGAAGGTATAAACTTATTTAAATTTAAAGATTTCGAAAATATTCTTAAATCAAAAGTAGATTTAATAGTTTTGGGTATTAGTTCCAAAGGTATCGAGTGGGTATCTGAACAATTGCATAAAGTATATAAAGATATAAAGCTTCCAAAGTTACTTATGCTAACAAAAGGATTAAGTATTCATGAAAATAAGTATGAGTTGTTGATAGCTAAACTAGAAAGACTTCTAATTTCAAAAGGAATTAAAGATATGAATATTTCAGCTGTTGGAGGCCCTTGTTTAGCCACAGGACTGGCAAACAAAGTTCATAGTAGCGTAGTAATAGCTAATAAAGATTTAGAAACCTCTAGAATAATTGCTAAAATGTTAAACACTAGTTATTATCATACTAGTTATTCAGATGATTTAAACGGTGTTGAGGTGTCAGCCGCCATTAAAAATATATTCTCAATGGCAGTGGGAACAGCAAAAGGTTTATGTAGCACAAATGCAACCACAGAAATTAGAGAAAAAAATTATTTAAATACGGCATCAGCTTTAATCAAACAATCTATTCATGAAATGGAAATATTTGTTGAACATCTTGATGGAAAAAAAGAAACTGTAAAAGGTTTATCAGGTTTAGGAGACTTATATGTAAGTTCTGGCGGTGGAAGAAATAGTAAGATGGGATCATACATAGGCCAAGGTCTCTCTTTTTCAGTGGCTAAAAAAACTAAAATGGAAAAAGTTACAGTTGAAGGTGCCGATTTGGCTTTTGAAATAGGAAAAAAAGTAAATGAAGATTTTGATAAAAAAAAACTACCTTTAATGTTAGGAATGATAAATGCAATTATTCATGATAAAAAACTTGAGCTTGATTGGGAATACTTTAATTAAATATTAACGAATAAATAAATTAATTATGCAAAAAAAAATTTCTAAAATACCCTACGGAAAAAATGTTTACGATAATAGAGAAATTAATGCCGTTATAAAAACTTTAAATAAGTCAACTCAAATGGGTGACTCTGTAAATTTATTTGAAAAAAAAATTTCGAAATTGTTTGCCAAGAAATATGGCTTAATGGTAAACTCAGGTTCATCAGCATTAACTTTAGCTTTAAAAGTAATGAACCTTCCAAAAGGTAGTGAAATTATAACACCTTGTTTAAACTTTGGAACTGCAATCTCCTCGATTATGTTAAGTGATCTTAATCCTATCCTGGTTGATTGTGAAATTGATACTTTGCAAATTGACGTAAGTAAAATTGAAAAAAAAATATCTAAAAAAACTAAAGCAATTTTGGTTCCTAATTTAATTGGAAACATTCCAGATTGGAAAAAAATTAAAGATATAGCTAAAAAACATAAATTACTTATACTGGAAGATTCTGCTGATACACTTGGTGGAATGATAAACAATAAACCAACTGGAATTTATAGCGATATTTCCATTACAAGCTTTTACGGTTCACACGTTATTAGTTGTGCTGGAAATGGGGGAATCATGGTTACAAATAATAAAAATTATTTTACTAGAGCAAAAGTACTAAGAAGCTGGGGAAGAATGTCAACTTTAATTAAAGATTCTGAAAACATAAATAAGCGATTAGGCATTAAATTAAAGGGTTTTGATTATGATAGAAAATTTGTTTTTTCTGAAGCTGGCTATAATTTCGAACCATCTGAAGTCGGTGCCTCTTTTGGGCTTGTTCAATTGAAAAAATTTAAACATTTCACTAAATTAAGAAATAAGAATTTTAATCTTCATTCAAAATTTTTTAATCGTTTAAATAAATTTTTCATAGTTCCAAAAATATATAAGAATGTTAAGACCAATTTTTTAGCTTATCCAATTATTTTAAAAGATAATGTAAAGTTTAGTAGAAAAGAATTTCAAATTTATTTAGAAAAAAACAATATTCAGACTAGACCAATCTTCACCGGAAATTTATTAAGACATCCAGCTTTTCACAGTCTAATAAATAATAAAAATAAATTAAATGGATTCAAGAATTCTGATTATATTATGAAATATGGTTTACTAATAGGATGTCACCAAGGTTTATCGGATAAAGATATTTTGTATATTCACAAAATTGTATTAAAATTTAACAAATTAAAAAATGAATCTTTCTGACTACGTTTTAAAATTTTTAGTATCAAAGAAAATCAAAAATGTTTTTTTGATTACTGGAGGAGCCATTTCTTTTATGGTTGACTCATTTTCAAGAACTAAAAAAATTAAGTATACGTGCGTAGCTCATGAACAGGCAGCTGCAATGATGGCGGATTCCTATTCTAGAATAGGTCCCAATCTATCATGCACAATGGTGACTTCTGGTCCAGGCGCTACAAATTTAATTACTGGTATTGCCTGTTCTTGGTTTGATTCAATACCTTCCCTACATATCACTGGACAAGTAAACAGTTATGAAAAACAAGGAGCTCAAAAAGGAACTAAAAATACAAGACAAGTTGGTTTTCAAGAAACGGATATAGTTTCAATTACAAAGCCTATCACAAAATTTTCATATCAATTAAAAAGCCCAAATGAAATAAAATATATACTAGAAAAAGCAACATTTTTAGCACAAACAGGTAGGCCGGGACCAGTTGTTATAGACATTCCAATGGATTTCCAAAAAGCAGAAATTAACCCAAATAAACTTAAGAGCTTTAACGTTCCAAAAATTAAAAATAATAAAAAACTACTTAAAATTAACATAAATAGAATCATTACTTTATTGAAAAAATCTAACAGACCTGTTGTTATTTTAGGAGGGGGAATTAAAATTTCAAAAAGTCAAAAACTAATTGAAAAAACCATAGCTTCTTTTAATATCCCATTTGTGACAACTTGGAGTGGAGTAGATTTAATAGACCATAATAATAGAAAATATATAGGTAATGTAGGAGTATACGGAAGTCGATCAGCTAATTTTGCAGTTCAAAATTCAGATTTATTAATTTCATTGGGAAGCCGCTTGGATACAAGAATCACTGGTGGTGTGCCAAGTTCATTTGCAAGAGGAGCAAAAGTTGTAGCAATCGATATCGACAAAGATGAACTTTCAAAACAAAGAGGATTAAAACTATTTTTAAAAATTAAAACTGATTTGTTTATTTTTTTAAATGAATTTAATTTCAAAATTAAAAATAAAAAGATAAATAAAGCTAAATGGTTAGATAAATGTGTTCAGTGGAAAAAAAATTATCCTATAATTAAAAAAGAATACTATAATCAGAAAAAATTTGTTAACCCATATGTCTTTATTAATGAATTATCAAAAATTTTAAAAAAAAATGATATTATAATTGCGGATGATGGTGGACACTTAACATGGACGATTCAATCATTTAAAGTTAAAAAGGGACAAAAGCTTTTTTCAGCTTTTGGAAATTCACCTATGGGTTATGCTTTTCCTGCATCTATTGGAGCTTCAATTTTTATGAAAAGAGGTAAAGTTATTTGCATAGATGGAGATGGAAGTATTCAAATTAATATTCAAGAACTTCAAACAATAGTAGCTAATAAATTGCCAGTAAAATTAATCCTTTTGAATAATAATGGTTATGGAATTATTAAACAATTTCAGGAACTTTATTTAAATAAAAGGTATGAAGCAACTATTCCGTCTAGTGGTGTAACAAATCCTAATTTTAAAAAAATATCTAAAGCCTATGGTATAAATTATACATTAATTGAAAATCAAAAAAATATTGTAAAAATTTTGAAAAAGCCAATTAATAGCAAAAAAGCGGAAATAATCGAAGTTATTTTAAAACCTGATCAAAAAATAATTCCCAAACTACAGTTTGGCAATCCAATAGAGGATCTTTCGCCTTTGTTGCCGAGAAAAGAATTTAATAAAAATATGTTTATCAAAACAATTTCTAGAAGTAAAAAAATATTTGAAGCAAATTAAAATTTGAAAACTTTAACGATTATAGGTGGAGGTGGTTTTGTAGGAAAATCTTTTATAGATTGTTTTAAAAGAAATAAACTTTCAAAATTCAAAATTAAAAAAATATTTATAATTTGTAGAAACCCAAAAAAAATAAAAAAAATTAAAAATCTTAATTTTAAAAATGTAAAATTAATAAAAGGTGACATATCAAAGTTAAAAATCTTGCCAATAACAGATTTTTATATCTATGCAGCAGAAACCACAATAATTTCTAGTTATAATGATAAGAAAAAAATTATTCAGTCACATAAAAAAGCAATAGATAATTTTTGTATATTAGCCAAAAAACAACATTTAAATAATATTCTATACTTAAGCTCAGGTGCGGTCTCAAGAGAACCTGGGGAAAATAATTCTAAATACAAAAAAATATATTCTAAACTTAAAATTTATTCAGAAAATAAAATAAAAGAATTATCTAAAAATAACTTAAAAACCTCTATAGCAAGATGCTATTCTTTTGTAGGACAGTGGCTTCCATATAAAAGTCATTACGCTATTGAAAATTTTATCACTGATGGGATATATAATAAAATAATTAGAGTGAATTCAACCTGTAAAGTTGTGCGCAGCTACATGTACGCAGATGATTTAATTTTATGGTTAGCCAAAATAGTATCTTGTTCAAAAATAGATTGCCCAGTTTACAATGTAGGTTCAAATGAAAAAATAGAATTAAGAGAACTTGCTTCAAAAATAGGAAAAATTTTTGGTAAACCTACTAAGTTTAATAAACTAAGAAATAAAAAAATTGATTCTTACGTCCCAAATATTGATAAAACAAAAAAAAAATTAAACTTAAAAATTATTTACAATTTGAATGATGCTATTAAATTAACTATAAACAAGAGATTAAATGAAAAAATTAATTAGTATTGTTACACCAACTTTTAATGAAGAATTGAATATTGAGAGATTATGTAAAAGCGTCTCTAATGAAATGAGTAATTTGAATTATGATTACGAACATATTATAATTGATAACAATTCTACTGACAAGACTATCATGATTTTAAGAAAAATTGCTTCCAATGATGGAAAAATAAAAGTTATTTTAAATACTAGAAACTTTGGTCATCTTAAATCACCTGTGCATGGTTTGCTTCAAAGTTCCGGTGCTGCTGCTATTTTAATGAGTGCTGATTTCCAGGATCCACCTGACATGATTTCTAAATATATAGCTGAATGGGAAAAGGGATATGACGTTGTATTAGGACAAAAAGACTCCTCTGAAGAAAATTATTTTAAACATTTCACAAAAAAAATATTTTATAAATTTATACAACTGATTTCAGAAGTTCCACTTATGGTAAACACAACAGGTGCCGGAATATTTGATAAAAAAATTATACAAGAAATCAAAACAATAAACGATCCTTACCCTTATTTCAGAGGCTTATTATCCGAAATAACGTCTAATATAAAATTAATTAAATTTCATCAACCTTCAAGATCAGAAGGTAAAACCAAAAATAACTTTTATTCATTGTATGATATTGGTATTTTAGGAATAATAAAGCATTCAAAAATTCCCTTAAGAATAATGACGTTTATCGGTTTTTGTACTAGTTTGATGTCAATTTTTGTTGCGTTATACTATTTGGTTAAAAAAATATTATACTGGCAATCATTTGATCTTGGTACCGCACCTTTAGTTATAGGTTTATTTTTAATAGCATCTGTTCAAATATTTTTACTCGGGTTTATCGGTGAATATGTCATGAATATTTTGCTACAAACTAGAAAACTTCCACTTGTAATTGAAAAAGAAAGAATTAATTTTTAGCTCTTCGTGGTGCCCTCACACGGACTCGAACCGCGAACCTATTGATTACAAATCAATTGCTCTACCAATTGAGCTATGAGGGCTTGGCGCAAGTAATAATACAAAAACGTATTTTATTCAAGCAGAGATAGC
>Ga0209502_10003513_pt1 | contig 12243 bp, 8 predicted proteins | sample ArcticOcean_MG_C_10_FD_187442 | JGI IMG/M metagenome (GOLD analysis project Ga0209502, IMG submission 187442) | Marine microbial communities from western Arctic Ocean - ArcticOcean_MG_CB11_90 (SPAdes) (version 2) | ecosystem: Environmental > Aquatic > Marine > Oceanic | place: Arctic Ocean...
TTTTAGATATCTGACTTAAAGAAGCAGGTAGGTTGCCTAATTGTTCGGGCACAGCATTTCTTGCATTACGAGCAGCTTTGTGCGCATTCAGTCTAGTAGAAAATGCACCAATTTGTACAAACCAATCTTCATCCGTAGTTTCTTGATCAAGTCGATCTATTATATTAGGAAGTATTTTGAAGCTTTTTATATTTTTCTCTGCAACAATAATTTCAGGGCGAGTTTTGGGTAATTCAGAAGTTTTGGCTATTCTTACAAGAGGTTTTTTAAGGTTTGTTTTAAAATAGCGATTTAGCAATGTGATCATATGTTTGTCTCTAGAACGGGCCTTTTTTCCTCCAAAAACAACTCCTATAATTCTTTGTCCATTACGTTCTACAGACGCTACGAGATTAAAACCAGAAGCGTTTGTATACCCAGTTTTAATGCCGTCTGTTCCAGAATAACTACCTAATAAATTATTATGGTTACTATATTTAACACCCTTATATATGAAAGATTTAGTTTTAAATAACTTAAAGAAATTAGGATGGTTTTTACGGATTGCAATCCCTAGTGTAGCCATATCTCTTGCTGTAGATAATTGTCCTCGGTTAGGAAGCCCTGAAGCGTTTTTAAATGTAGTTCGTTTCATTCCCAATTTTCGTGCTTTTTTTGTCATTAACCTAGCAAAATTACGTTCTGATTTTCCTAAATTTTCTGCAATAACTGTTGCAACATCATTTGCTGACTTAGTAACTAGAGCTAATATAGCATTTTTAACAGAAATTGTTGATCCTGCAGAAAGATGTAATTTGGAAGGTGGTTGTCTTGTTGCTCTTTTTGAAACTTTGAATTTAGTATTCATAGATATTTTTTTTGACTTAAGTGCATCAAAAACCATATATAATGTCATGATCTTTGTTAAAGAAGCAGGATAGTTTCGTGTATCAGCATTTGCATTATGATAAACTCTCTTAGTGTTTTCATTTATAACAAAAGAGGCGTATTTTGCGTGTGCAGGGGAAACAAAAAGTAATATTAATAAAAAAAATACTAAAAGTGATCTAATTCTGTTTAAAAGTAATAATATACAATTTTTATACAATTTTTTTTTATAGACATTGATTATCTCAAAACAAGTTTTAAACAATTTAAACATCCATAAATAAATTTAATATATATTTTTTAGTAGAAAAATAAAGTCTTGATAAGCTAAAATAGATAAAAAAATACAATATTTTGATTATTCTTTAAAAAAACTACAATATCTAGTATAAAATATACTTTTAAAGATTATATTTTATAAACTTAGAGTAATTAAACTTGTTGTATGCCTCTATCGTTCTTATATAATTAGAATGGTAATATTTTGAATAAAAACGTTGAGAGATAAATGATAGAATTAATAAATAGTAAGTTAAATTTTAAGCTAAAATGCAATATACAAAATGTTCCAGCATTAGCCATGGGCGAAGATGATAAGCCAGATGATAATGACAACAACGGAAATGTTAAACTCGAAACAAATCCAAAAACAAAAATTCCAGCTCTATATAGAGTATTAATGATGAATGATGATTATACTCCTATGGAGTTTGTAATTGAAGTTCTTGAAAAATTTTTTCAAAAGAATAGAGAAGAAGCAACGCAAATCATGCTTCATGTTCATCAGAGAGGTGTTGGTGTATGTGGATTGTATGCGTATGATTTAGCTGAAACAAAAGCTATTCAAGTAATGAATTATGCTCGAAAGTTTGAGCATCCTTTACAAGTTCAATTAGAAAAGGAATAAATATGCTTTCACGATCTTTAGAAGAAACTTTACGACGTGCAATGACAAGTGCTTCTTCATTAAAGCATGAATTTGCAACATTGGAGCATTTATTATCTGCTTTGTTAGAAGATCATGATGCAATCGAAGTATTAAAAGCATGTTCAGTTGATATAAAAGTATTAGAAGAAGATATAAACAAATATTTAAAAGAAGATTTAAGTGCTATTGTTACTCCTGATAAAGAAGCTGACACTCAACCAACTGCGGGGTTTCAAAGAGTAGTTCAGAGAGCTGTTATTCACACTCAATCATCTGGTAGAAGTGAAGCTACAGGAGCAAATATCTTGGTAGCAATGTTTTCTGAAAGAGATTGTTACGCAGTTTATTTATTACAAAAACAAGATATGAAACGTCTTGATGCAGTAAGCTTTATGAGTCATGGTCTTGCTAAAGATCCAAGTTATTCAAAATCTAGTTCACCTTCAGGTGTAGAAAGTGAAGCTGGCGAATCTGATAGTAAGAAAGCTGAAAAAGCTCTTGAAAAATATGCTGTAAATTTAAATGAAAAATCTACACAAGGTAAAATAGATCCTTTGATAGGAAGACAACCTGAACTGGATAGAACTATTCAGGTTTTATGTAGAAGAACAAAGAATAATCCTTTGTTAGTTGGAGATCCTGGCGTTGGTAAAACTGCAATTGCAGAAGGTTTGGCGGATAGAATAGTAAAAGGTAATGTGCCAGAAGTTTTATTAAATGCAGAAATATACGCATTAGATATGGGAGCATTGTTAGCTGGAACACGCTATAGAGGTGACTTTGAAGAACGTCTAAAGGCTGTGATGAAAGAAATTGAGTTAAATGAAAATGCAGTTTTATTCATTGATGAAATACACACAATAATTGGCGCAGGCGCTACTAGTGGTGGTGCAATGGACGCATCAAATTTACTTAAGCCAGCATTACAATCTGGTGGTTTAAAGTGTATAGGTTCAACAACTTATAAAGAATATAGAGGTTACTTCGAAAAAGATAGAGCTCTAGTTAGAAGGTTTCAAAAAATTGATGTTGCTGAGCCTACTGTTGATGATGCAATAAAAATTCTTATGGGCCTTAAACCTCGATATGAAAAGCATCATAATTTAAAATATACTAATATAGCTATTAAGACAGCTGTTGAGTTGTCAGCAAGGTATATAAATGATAGAAAATTGCCAGATAAAGCTATTGATGTAATAGATGAGTCAGCTGCTGCACAAATGCTTAAAACTAAATCTAAAAGAAAACGTATAATAGGAAAAACAGAGATAGAAGAAACTATTGCATTAATAGCAAGAATTCCACCTCGCAATGTTTCTACTGATGACAGAAAAGCTCTTTCAAAGCTAGAAGATGATCTAAAAAGAATGGTTTATGGTCAAGATAAAGCAGTAAGTGAATTAGTCTCAAGTATTAAATTATCTAGAGCAGGTTTAAGAGAAATAGAAAAGCCTGTAGGTTGTTATTTGTTCTCAGGTCCAACAGGTGTTGGTAAAACTGAAGTGGCTAGACAATTAGCTGAAGCTACAGGTGTTAAACTTATAAGGTTTGATATGTCAGAATATATGGAAAGGCACACAGTTTCTCGTTTAATTGGCGCTCCTCCTGGATATGTTGGATTTGATCAGGGAGGTTTGCTAACTGATTCAGTCGATCAAAATCCTCATTCTGTTCTATTATTAGATGAAATTGAAAAAGCTCATCCTGATCTGTTTAATTTATTATTACAGGTCATGGATCATGGAAAATTAACTGATAATAATGGAAAATCAATTGATTTTAGGAATACAATTTTAATTATGACCACCAATGCCGGTGCTCAAGAATTATCTAAAACAGCGATTGGTTTTAATAAGGATAATAGAGATGGAGCAGATAGCGAAGCTATAGATAGGTTGTTTGCTCCAGAATTTAGAAATAGACTTGATGCTATTATACCTTTTGGTTATCTGCCACTTGAAGTGGTAAGAATGGTGGTTGATAAATTCATCATGCAATTAGAAGTGCAATTATCTGATAAAGGCGTTTCGGTTGTTTTAACGGACAAAGCAAGAGATTGGTTAGCATCTAAAGGTTATGATAAGTCATTTGGAGCGAGACCGTTAGGACGAGTTATTCAAGAGCATATTAAAAAACCTTTAGCAGAAGAACTTCTATTTGGCCGTTTAGTTGACGGAGGAACAGTATCTGTTGATTTATCTAATGATAAACTAGTCTTAACAACAGAATCATTGAGTGAAAAAGATAAAAAAATAAAAAGCGTAACATTTAAAAAAAATAATAAAAAACGTGATGCTCCCGAGCTCACCTAATCAGTCTTGGTTTGAATATGGTGTGCCTTGTGTATTGATTATTTCTATTTGTTTGTTTACTTCTTTTTCTTCCATTTTAACAAAGTTTTTAATAGCTGATGAAAAAGATTGATTTCCTATGTAATGAGAACTGTATGTAGAAGTGGCAATATAACCTCTTTGTATCTTATGGTGCCCTTGTGCACCTGCTTCAACTTTTTTAATGTTGTGTTCTATAGCAAATTCAATTGCTTGATAATAGCAAAGCTCAAAATGTAAAAATGGTATATCGACAAGTGCTCCCCAATTCCTTCCAAACAAGGTATCTTTACCTATAAAATTAAGTGCTGCTGCAATGATTATATTATTTTGTTTAGCAACTACTAATAAAACTTTATCACTCATTTTCTCATTAATTAAATAAAAAAAATCTTTTGTTAAATAAGCTCCACCCCATTTTTTATCTACTGTGTTTAAATAAAATTGATAAAATGAATCCCAAATTTGATTGTTTAAATTATCTCCAGTGAGACGTTCTATTTTTATATTGCTATCAAAAATTTTCTTTCTCTCTTTTTTAATAGATTTTCTTTTCGTGCTTTTTAACTTATCTAAAAAATCATCAAATGATTTATAATCATTATTATTCCAATGAAACTGTAATCCTTTTCTTTGAATCCAGTTTTTTTTATTTAATTTTTTACTTATATCTGAAGTAATAAAATTTATATGGGCAGAACTTATATTATTGTCTTTGACAAGATTTTGAATTGTGTCAACGATTAACTCAAATATTTTATCTTTATCTAAATCATCTTTTTTAAATAAAAATCTTGGCCCGGTAGCGGGTGTATATGGTATGGCGGATAGTAACTTTGGATAATATGATCCTCCAGCGTTTTCAAATGCATTTGCCCAACTATGATCAAATACATATTCACCATAAGAATGCATTTTTAAGTAATTTGGTAATGCACCTATTAAAGTATTTTGATTATCTTTTATAACTATATGTTTAGGTGTCCAGCCTGTTTTAGGGCAAACAGATTGAGATTGCTCTAATGAAGTTAAAAACTCATATGAGGTAAATGGGTGGTTAGTATCATTTAGTTTGTTCCATTGATTTTTATCAATAAGACTTAAATCAGATACTAACTCTATTTTCATTTTGGAATTTATCGCTTAATATTTTTAATAACTCAAAGATTAATTTTTGATTTCAAAAATGCCTTCAATTTCCACTGGTGCATTTAATGGAAGTGATGCTACTCCAACTGCAAATCTAGAGTGTTTTCCTTTTTCTTCAAAAATTTTAACAATTAAATCAGAGGCACCATTTATTATTTTTGGATGATCTGTAAAGTCAGGAGATGATGCCACAAAACCACCTAACTTTACTACTCTGATAACTTTATCAAGGTCACCGTTACATGCAGCTTTTAGTTGGCTTAATAAAGCTTTCGCACAAACTTCAGCCATTTTTATTCCATCATCTATTGAAACATCTTTATCGACCTTACCCTTTATAGTTATGGTTCCATCTATAAATGGTAATTGGCCTGAAATAAAAACTAAATTATTTGATGTCACATATGGAACATAACTACCTGCAGGTTTGCTGGCTTCATCAAGGGTAATGTTTAGTTGTTTTAATTTATCTTCAATTATATTTGTCATATTTAATCCTTTATGAACATCCAGATGTTCCTCCACATGTATTACACTTCATACATGTGCCATTTCTAACCAAAGTAAAATTACCACATTCACCGCAAGCTTCGCCTTCAAAACCTTTTATTTTTGCTTCAAGCTCTCTTGTTATAGAAGATGATTGGTTGGTAGTTTGCATAGTTTCTGCTGCTTTAGTGGTTTCTATTCGCTCTTCAGTTTCCTTAAGTAAATTAGTTGTAGGCATAACAGTAACATTATTTGCACCTCCAGAAACTACTTTCAGCTCTCTTCTAACAAAACCTCTGCTTGCAACTTTTGCAGATATAAAGCTTTGATTTTCACCAGAGCCAGTTGTACTAGAATCCAAGTCATCTGGACCAACATGACCTAAATCATTTCGATCTAGATAAGATATTGCTAATTCTCTAAAAATATAATCTAGAATTGATGTAGACATTTTTATTGTGTCGTTACCAGTTACCATTCCTTGTGGTTCGAATCGAGTAAAAGTAAAAGCTTCTACAAATTCTTCTAATGGAACTCCGTATTGTAATCCAATTGAAACTGCGATAGCAAAATTATTCATTAAAGATCTAAATGCTGCGCCTTCCTTATGCATATCTACAAATATCTCACCTAGTTTGCCACTTTCGTATTCTCCAGTTCTTAAATAAACTTTATGGCCTCCAACGCTAGCTTTTTGTGTATATCCTTTTCTTCTATGAGGAAGCTTATCTCTTTCTGCTTTAACAATTCTTTCAACAATTCTTTCTACTACTTCACTTGTGCGTTTTGAAAGGTTTTGTTCATTAGTTATATTTTCTTCCTCATTAATATCTTCATCATCAAGTAGAGCTGAGTTTAATGGTTGGCTTAGCTTTGAACCATCTCTATAAAGTGCATTTGCTTTTATTCCTAACTGCCAAGAGAGCATGTATGCGTCACTACAATCATCAATTGTTGCATCATTAGGCATGTTTATAGTTTTTGAAATAGCTCCAGATATAAATGATTGAGCTGCTGCCATCATTTTAATATGACTGTCAACTGATAGTGAACGTTTACCTATTCTTCCACAGACATTAGCACAATCAAATACTGATAAATGTTCATTGTTAAGATGAGGAGCTCCCTCAAGTGTCATTGCTCCGCAAACATGAATATTAGCTACATCTATTTCTTCTGAACTAAAGCCAAGAAATTCAAGCATATTAAATGAGAAATCATTCATTTGCTCACTATTCATTCCTAAAATATTTTTACAGAAATCTTCTCCAAATGTGAATTGATTAAAAACAAATTTTATATCAAAAGCGGCCTCTAAAGAATCTTCAACTAAATTAATTTCTTTTTCTGTAAAGCCTTTTGATATGAGGGCGTTATGACTTATAGATTGACAGTTCTTAAGACTGCCTGCACCTAAAGCATATCTTTGCATATCCTCAATTTGATCAGTATCGTAACCCATATGAGCCAAAGCTTCAGGAACTACGCGATTAATTATTTTGAAATATCCACCGCCAGCTAATTTTTTGAATTTTACCATTGCGAAGTCTGGTTCAATACCAGTTGTATCACAATCCATAACAAGTCCAATGGTTCCGGTTGGAGCAACCACAGTAGCTTGTGCGTTTCTATAGCCGTTCTTTTCTCCAAGTGAAAGAGCTTGAACCCATGCTTGTTTTGCAGCTGTTATCAAGCTTTGGTCGGGGCAATCTTTAGACATCAGCGGAACAGGGTTAATTGACAATCCTTCATAATCTCTTGTTTTCCCTTCAGATGCACGTTTATGATTACGTATTACTCTTAACATACCTTCTGAGTTTTCTTTATATTTAGGAAATGGTCCTAACTCTCCTGCTATTTCAGCAGAAGTTGCATATGATATTCCTGTCATAATAGATGTTAGTGCAGCGCATATTGATCTACCTTGATCGCTATCATAAGGAATGCCCCATGACATTAACAATCCACCTATATTAGCATAACCTAAGCCAAGAGTTCGATATTCATAAGATCTTTGAGCTATTTCTTTTGATGGAAATTGAGCCATCATTACAGAAATTTCTAACGTCAATGTCCACAGCCTTGTGGTGTACTCGTAAGCTTTTATATCAAAAGAACCATCTGTCTTTTTAAATTGCAATAAATTCATTGATGCTAGATTACATGCTGTATCGTCAAGGAACATATACTCAGAACATGGATTTGATGCATTTATTCTTCCTGCTTCAGGACATGTATGCCACTCATTAATAGTTGTGTCATATTGTAAACCAGGATCAGCGCAAGCCCATGCCGCTTCTGAAATCTTTGCCCACAATTCTGTTGCATCTATTGTCTTATGTATTCCTCCATCAGTTCTGCGAATCAGATCCCATTTCCCTTTTTGAGAGACTTTTTCAAGAAATTCATTACTAACTCTTACTGAGTTATTAGAATTTTGACCTGAAACAGTTAAGTATGCTTCGCTATCCCAATCAGTATCATAAGTTTGAAAAGCAATTTCTTTAAATCCTTGTGCGGCAAACTGAATTACTCTTTGTATATAATTTTCAGGAATCATTACAGCTCTGCAATTTAGAATAGATTTTTTCAATTCCACATTGACTTTAGGGTTTAGTCTATCTTCATCCGAGTAAGTTGTAATATTACATGCATCCATCACGGTCTTTAAATTTTTTGCCGTTAACTTAGATCCAGCAACTAAAGCCGCAACTTTTTGTTCTTCTACTACTTTCCAATTTATATATTCTTCTATATCTGGATGATCAATGTCCACAGTAACCATTTTTGCAGCTCTTCTGGTTGTTCCTCCAGATTTAATGGCTCCAGCAGCTCTGTCTCCAATTCTTAAAAAACTCATAAGTCCAGATGACCTTCCTCCTCCTGAAAGTCCTTCAGTAGCACCTCTTAATTTAGAGAAGTTAGAACCTGTTCCTGATCCATATTTAAATAGTCTTGCTTCTCTAACCCATAAATCCATAATTCCACCTTCATTAACCAGATCATCTTTTACTGACTGGATAAAGCATGCATGTGGTTGAGGATGTTCATAAGAAGTTTTAGATTTAACTAACTCTTTAGTTTCAAAATCAACATAATAATGGCCTTGACTTGGTCCATCTATGCCATATGCCCAATGAAGACCAGTGTTAAACCATTGTGGAGAATTTGGAGCGCACATCTGAGCTGCGAGCATAAAACGCATCTCATCAAAGTAAATTTTTGCATCTTCTTCTTTTGTAAAATACTTTCCTTTCCATCCCCAATAAGTCCAAGTTCCAGCTAGTCTATCAAAGACTTGTTTTGCAGACTCTTCACCAATAAATTGTTCTTGTTTTGCAACGTCATTTAACTTAGTTGTATCTGGTTCAGAACGCCATAACCACGATGGAATGTTATCTTCTTTAACTTTTTTTAGGTAAATAGGCACACCTGCTTTACGAAAATATTTTTGAGCAATTATATCTGCGGCAACTTGCGAATAATTAGCAGGCACTTCAATATTAGGAGCACTAAACACAACTGTTCCATCTGGATTTTTTATCTCACTTGACGTAGTTTTAAATTCTAAACCAGCATATGCATCATTGTCTTTTTTCGTAAAGTGCCTATTAAACTTCATTTTTTCCCTCTTTTATTTTACAATCAAAGAACTCTTGCTAATCGTTTTAATAAAAAAATATATATATTATTATAATTATCCATGTGGATAAGTTGTTTAAAAATTATAAAAAATATAACATTAATAATTTTAAAAAAATAAATACTTGTTTTCCTTTAATTTTTTGTTTTTAAATTTATATTTCGATAAAACTTATATTGGTAACCCTGTGGATAAACACAATATGTAGTAATATTTAATAATTAAACTACATGATTTTGTATGTTCTCGTAAAGGATATAAATTTTTTTTTTTATTGTGCTTAATTTTTGTTCTATACTCATAGTATAATGTAAAAAAATCTATCTAATATAATAATATTTATTAGTATGATGTAAAAAAAATCTATCTAATATAATAATATTTATTAATCATAGAAATTATATATAATAGTAAAAGTATTTGATTCTAAAAGTAGGAAACTAAATAGATGAAGCATAATCCAGTTGAAACATTAATGGGTGCATTAGTGCTAATAACAGCAATATGTTTCCTTATTTTAGGAATGAAATCAATTAATGAAAATCAAGATGGTGCATACAAAATAACACTGATTTTTGGATCAACGGCAGGTTTAAAAAATGGAGATAATGTAAAGATATCAGGTATTACTGTAGGTAAAATATTAGATTTAGATTTAGATTTAGAAAGCTATAATGCAAAGGTTATTATTAGTTTAAATCAAGATTTAAAAATACCTGAGGATTCCTCAGCAAGAATTACATCTTCATCTCTCTTAGGAGGCAATGTTATAGAAATAATTCCTGGTTCATCTGAGGAATATTTAAAAGATAATGATGTTATTTTTGACACTAGAGATTCGGTTAGTTTTACAGACTTATTAGGTAAATTAGTTTTCTCTAGTGAAAAAAAATAAATCTTTTATTATAACCCATCAGCTTTAGATAATATTCAAGGAATATCTTGTGTGTTTTAAAAACATAATATTAGGCATTATTTTTATTATTTTACCTATTAATGCTTATGCTTCATCCTGGGTTGAAGGTAACAAAGCAACTTTACAAGGATTAGATAAAATTACAGCAAGAATAAAAACATTTGAAGTATTTGTTGGAGAATCATATAAATTTGGTGTTTTGGATATTTTTGTTAAGAGATGTGTTTTTTCTAAACCTATAGATAAACCTGAATCTCTAGCTTTTATAATAATAAATGATAACTCTGATAGATTGTCAGAAGTAAAATTTAATGGTTGGATGTTTGCTTCTAGTCCTGCATTAAGTGCTCTTGAAGATTCTGTTTATGATATATCAATACTATCTTGTACAAATGATGATAAGCACTCAAAAGAGACCTCATCATTAAACTCTAATGAATAAAAATCTGCTTTATGATTAAGAGAGATAGCCAATTTATTTTTAAATTCAAATTGACTTATCTCAAAGGCTCCAAATTGATAAAGATGTTCGTTCATAAATTGTACATCTAATAATTGGAAGCCAGTTTTCCATAATCTTGCCACAAGATTGGAAAGGGCTATTTTACTGCCATTAGATATAGAGCTGAACATAGATTCTGCAAAGAAAACACCTCCAATTGCTAATCCATATATTCCTCCGACTAATATATTATCTTTCCAACACTCTATAGAATGAGCATATTTCATCTTATTAAGAGAGATAAATAAGTCTTGTATTTCTGAATTAATCCAAGTCTCTGTTCTATTAATAGTAGCGCATTTATGGATAACTTCAGGAAAAGCTTTATCAACAGTTATTTTAAAAGGTTTTTTTTTAATTAATCTTTTTAGGCTTTTTGAAAAATGAAATTTTTGAATAGGTATTACTGCACGTATTTTAGGTTCAACAAAAAAAGTATTATTATCTTTTCTATTTAAAGACATTGGAAAAACACCAATCATATATGATTTAATTATATCTTCAGGTGTAATTAGATACTGATTGTGTTTAGTCAAAATTATTACTGCTTAATTATAAAAAATGAATTTAACTTAAAAACTCTTCTTCTAACCATCTAATGTCATAAGATCCATCTTCCATCACTTTTGTTTCAAGTATTTTTTTATGAAGATCAATCGTTGTTGAAATTGGCGCAATTATAATTTCTTTGAGAGCTTGCTTAAGCCTTAAAATACAATGTGATCTATTTTCACCATGAATAATTAGTTTTGCAATTAAACTATCATAATTAGGTGGGACAATGTATCCAGAATAAATACATGCATCAACTCTAACTCCCATGCCACCTGGGGAATGAAACTGAGATATTTTTCCTGGTGAAGGAATAAATGTCTCTGGATGTTCAGCATTAATTCGACATTCAATAGCATGTCCATTAATAGAAATGTCTGATTGCTTAAATGAAAGGGGAAGCCCTGAGGCAATCATAATTTGTTCTCTTACAATATCTATACCAGTAATAGCTTCAGTGATGGGATGTTCAACTTGAAGTCTTGTATTCATTTCAATAAAAAAGAATTCATTATTTTCATATAAAAATTCTATAGTACCTAATCCTAGGTATCCCATTTTAGATACAGCTTTTGTAGCTATATTTCCTATATATTCTCTTGTTTTTTTATTAATAGCAGGAGAAGGAGCTTCTTCAATTACTTTTTGATGACGTCTTTGAATTGAACAATCTCTCTCTCCAAGGTGAACAGTATTACCAAATTTATCAGCTAAAATTTGTACTTCAATATGTCTGGGATTTTTTAGGTATCTTTCCATATAGACCCTATCATCGCCAAAGGCAGCTTTGGATTCACTTTTAGCAGAAAAAAAAGCTTCTTCTAGATCATCTTGAGATTGGGCAACTTTCATACCCCTTCCTCCACC
>Ga0209502_10003515_pt1 | contig 12237 bp, 12 predicted proteins | sample ArcticOcean_MG_C_10_FD_187442 | JGI IMG/M metagenome (GOLD analysis project Ga0209502, IMG submission 187442) | Marine microbial communities from western Arctic Ocean - ArcticOcean_MG_CB11_90 (SPAdes) (version 2) | ecosystem: Environmental > Aquatic > Marine > Oceanic | place: Arctic Ocean...
ATACGGAACTTAAATATTTTTCATTTAATTTTGCTTATATTCTAATATTTTATTACAACGTAAAAAGAGAGAATGGAATTGGCTATACTTTTATTTTCATAGCTGGATTATTTAATGATGTGGTTAATGGTTTACCAATGGGCTTGAGCAGTTTGTGTTATTTATTATTATGTGTAGCTGCTTCATATCTTCGGAACATAACATTAAGACCAAGTTTAATTAAAGATTGGATATTTTTTCTTATAACGATCTTCATTTTAAATTTTATTACATTTACTTATTTAATTTTATTTTTTAATTATGAAATTAATTATTTTGATCAATTGATAAATATTCTATTTACATTTCTATTATACTTTATTTTTTCATATATATTTGGCGTTTACGATAATATTATTTCAGGTAAATTTTATTAATGTTTGGAGAAAATTTTAATGCTAGAAAACTTCAGACCGTTAATAGAAGAATGTTCATCATTGGCACAGCTAAAATTGTTATATTTACTGGAATTATCGCAAGATTATTTTCGTTGCAAATATCTGATAATAAAAAATATTTAACCCTTTCTGATAAAAATAGATTGCGTGAATGGCGATTGCCTCCCATTAGAGGGGAATTTGTTGATTATTTCGGTAATACTGTAGCGAGCAGTTTAAAGGTGTATCAACTTCATGTAATTCCAGAAGAGGTAGAAAATTTCAGATATCTAATGCTGAGGTTAAAAGATATTTTGAGTCTTACTAATTCGGAACTTAAAAAAATAATTAAAAAAAATAAAAATCAAAAACCCTGGGAAACTTTAGTTATATCAGAAAATTTAACTTGGGAGCAGTTTGTAAAAGTTAATTATTTTTTACATGATTTAATTGGCGTAAAACCAGTTTTATCTATTTCTCGTAACTACCCATTTGATGATAATTACACACATATCCTTGGGTATGTAAGCCAAGCTAATAAAGACGATATTTCAAGGAGTCAAAAAATCAAAGATAATTATGTACCAGGTCTCAAAGTAGGAAAAACAGGCCTAGAAAAATCATTGGAAGAAGAATTAATTGGTGTAAATGGAGTTGAAAGATATGAAGTTAACGCTTTTGGTAAAAGAATTAAGCAAATTAATCATACAGAGGGTGAGCAGGGTAAAAAGATCAGACTTACAGTTGATACAGAAATTCAAAAATTATCTAATGAGCTGTTAAAAGAAAAAGCTGGATCAATCAGTGTAATGGATATTTACACTGGAGAAATAGTAGCGATGCAATCTTCTCCTTCATTTAACCCAAATTTATTTGTTTTTGGTATTAGTCATGATGATTGGCAATTAATAAGAAACAATCCTTTAAAACCATTAGTTAACAAAACTTTAACAGGCTTATATTCACCTGGCTCTACAATAAAACCTATAGTGGCTCTTTCTGCATTAGAAAATAATATTATTGATAAGGATTTTAAAGTTAATTGCATTGGAAAAATAGAAATGTATGGTCAAACTTACCATTGTTGGAAAAAAAAAGGTCATGGGGTTGTAAATTTAAAAGAAGCAATGAAACAATCGTGTGATACTTATTTTTATGAAATTGCAAGAAAACTTGGTGTAGATAGATTGAAAGTAACTGCAACAAATTTTGGTCTTGGAGAAAAAGTTTTACAAGATACTTTTAGTAATGAAAAAAAAGGATTAATTCCAGACACAGAATGGAAAAAAAATACTTTAGGAAAAGGATGGGTCATAGGTGAGACATTAATTACAGGAATTGGACAAGGTTATATGCAAACTACACCTTTACAGCTATGTTTAATGACTGCTCAACTGGCAAATGGTGGTCATAAAATTTATCCCAAAATAACTATTAATGAAAAGGATGAAACATATGAAGAAGTAAAAGCTATTATTAAAAAAAATTATGAAATTAATAAAGAACTGGAGCAGGGTTTGCTAGAATCAAGTCAAGAATTTTTTGCATTTCCTAAAGATAAAAAACACGAAGTATTATATAAAAAATTTAAAAACATAAAGCTTATAAGAGAAGCAATGTTTGCATCTACAAACGAAGTGAGGGGAACATCTTATTCATCCAGAATTAAAGATCCAAAATATCAATTTGCAGGAAAAACTGGAACATCACAAGTTAGAAGAATAACTAAAGCAGCAAGAGAGCTCGATTTAAATACATCTGAAATTCCCTACAACGAAAGAGATCATGCTTTATATATAGCTTTTGGACCATATAAAAATCCAAGATATGCATTAAGTATTGTTATAGAGCATGGTGGATCTGGCAGTTCAACGGCAGCACCGATTGCAAAAAAACTTTTTAAATTAATTGTAGATCGGCATGAAATTAGAGAAAAAATCAGAAATCAAAAAACATTAGGAATCTAGATGCAATATAATTCATTTAGCACACGATTATCTTTTTTTCAAAAACTTAAAAATTTAGATTTTATTTTGTTAACTTGCATATTGTTACTGGGTATAATTAGTGCCTTTTCCATGTACTCAACAGACGGTGGAGAATTTTTATTTCATAGTAGGAGTCATATTATTAAATTTATAGTTTTTTTCTCAATGATGATTGGGTTATCTTTTTTTAATATAAAGGTTTGGCATTATCTTGCTTATTTTTTTTATGCCATTGTTTTATTATCTTTAATTTGGGCTTCAATATATGGAGTTAAAGCATCTGGATCACAAAGGTGGATAAATCTATATTTTATTAATTTACAGCCATCAGAGTTAATGAAGATAGCAATTATTGCCTGTCTTGCAAAATTTTATCATCGTCTTAGTTTAGATAATGTGAATACCCTTCAAAGTGTATTGATAGCTTTATTGATTTTAATTTTACCAATAATATTAGTACTGAGTCAACCAGACTTAGGAACATCCATATTAATTGCGTTGAGTGGTCTAGTCGTTATGTGGCTCACCGGATTAAATGCTAAATATTTTATATATTCTTTTGGAGTTTTTTTAATTTCGATGCCATTTGTTATTTCTTTTTTAAAGACATATCAAAAATTAAGAATTTTAACCTTTCTTGATCCAGATAGAGATCCCTTGGGAGCAGGATATCAGATAATTCAATCTAAAATAGCAGTAGGTTCAGGAGGTTTAACAGGAAAAGGTTTTCTAAAAGGAACTCAAAGTTATTTAGAATTTTTACCAGAAAAACATACGGATTTTATTTTTACATTATTTGCTGAAGAATATGGCTTCATAGGTTCACTATGTCTATTATTTATTTATATAATTATTATTTATAGAGTTGTAAGAATTGGTTCAATCTCAAGAAGTTATTTTGCAAAACTTTTCTGTTATGGTTTTGGCTCTGCAATATTTTTTTATGTGGCAGTAAATATGTCAATGGTTTTAGGGTTATTACCTATAGTTGGTTCACCATTACCCATCATGTCTTATGGAGGATCTTCAATGTTAGCTACAATGATAGGTTTTGCAATTGTAATGAGTGCTAAAATTAATCATAAGCATTTAATACCGTAGATATTTTAAGGATAAATTTGTCGAATTTGTCGCGAGAAAATTTGTATTTAAAAATTATATAAAGTGTCATGGAAATGAAGTTAAAAATTGGAATTATAGGTGCTGGTATTCAGGGTATTTCTAATGCACTATTTTTACAAAAAAAAGGTTTCGATGTTACAATTTTTGACAGAGATGAGCCCGGCAGCCCAGTTGCATCATATGGTAATGCTGGTCATTTTTCTCCATATGCATCGGTACCGATAAATAGACCTGATGTTTTAACAGATGTTCCAGCAATGCTTTTAAGCTCAACTGGCCCTCTTGCTCTTAAATGGAATTATGTTCCAAGGATGATTCCATGGTTTTTAAAATTTATAAGAAATTGTTCCACAAAAAGAATGATGCATACAGCTAAAAACATGCATCAAATTTTAGATCTAGCATTACCTGCTTATGATGAATTGTTTGATGAAATTGAACTAGAAGGATTAGTAGAAAAAAAAGGTATTTTATACATTTGGAATGATCAAAGTTTAAAAAGTAGAGAGCTTGAAATTAAAGTTAGAAACGAACTTGGTGTTGATCAACAAGTAGTAACTGAAAAAGAAATTCATGATTTAGAACCAAATATAAAACCTATTTATCATGGAGGTGTTTATTATCAACATGGCAGACATGCAAGAAACCCCAAAAAAATACTTTTGAAGTTATTTGAACTTTTTTTAAAAAAAGGTGGCAAGTTTTTAAAAATGAATATTAAAGATATAAACTTTGATGAGGAAAAACCAATTATAAAATCTGAAACTCAAAGTTTTCTTTTTGATAAGATTGTAATTGCTTGTGGCTCATTTTCTAAAAAGTTAACAGATAATTTAGATGAGAAGATACCTCTTGATACTGAAAGAGGTTACCATGTCCATTTTAAAGATTGTGACCATCTTTTGAGCAGACCTGTAATTTTTCATAATAGAGGATTTGGTATTACACCGATGGAACAAGGACTTAGGGTAGTAGGCACTGTTGAATTTGGTGGATTAGAAAACCCTTTGTCAAAATTAAGAGTTAAAAATTTAATTGATAATGCAAAATATATGATGGGTGATTTACCTGAGCATGAAGATGAGTGGTTGGGTTTTAGACCAACACTACCAGATTATCTACCGGTAATAGGACCATCAAAAAAGTATAAAAATGTTTTTTACTGCTTTGGTCATCATCATTTAGGATGGACTTTGGGACCAATTTCAGGGAAAATAATTTCAGGAATGATTGCTGAAGAAAACACAAATTTAAATTTAAAACCTTATAGCTCTCTTAGGTTTAACTAGGTGATAAATAAAACCAATGTTGCATACATTTTTTTATTTTTAGCAACATTATTTTGGTCAGGAAATTTTTTGGTTGGAAAATTTGCTAGTCAATATCAAATACCACCTTTTTCATTAAATTTTTATAGATGGTTGTTTGCCTGGTTAATTTTAGCACCATTTACAATTCAAGAAATATTCAGAAAAAGAAATTATATTTTAGAAAATTATAAATATTATACAGTTCTTGGAATAACAAGTGTCACTATATTTAATTCAATTGTTTATTACTCATTAAATTTTACACAAGTGATCAGTGGAGTGTTAATGATATCGACAATCCCTGTGATGATTATTTTTATTTCATCGATATTAAAAATTGAAAAAACTAATATGTTCCAAATATTAGGAGTTACATGTTCTTTTATTGGAGTAGTCTTAATTATAACTAAGGCTAATCTTGAAATATTAGTAAATTTAGATTTTAATAAAGGTGATATTACAATGGTTTTTGGAATGTTGTCTTGGGCAACTTATTCTGCACTTTTAAAGAAAAAAACACATGAATTATCCCAATTAACATTGTTAGAAGTGGTAATTTCATTTGGATTTATTTTTTTGATTCCAATTTATTTTATAGAATATCAAATGGGTTATAGAATTATTCCAGATAAAAATTTTTTTATGATTTTATTTTATGTTGTGTTGTTTCCAGGTCTTGCCTCTTTCATTTTTTGGATAAAAGGAGTTTCTTTAATTGGAGCAAACAGGGCTGGGATATTTCTACATATGATGCCTATATTAAGTGCAATTATGGCAATGATTATTTTTAATGAAAAATTTATGTTTTATCATATGTTAGGTGCAATATTTATTTTAACAGGAATCCTTTTATCAAATAGAAAGACTAAAAATGCTTAAAGTTGCAATCTTAGATGATTATCAAAATGTTTCTCAAGAGTTTGTCGATTTAAAAAAGCTATCAGGAAAATATGAATTTAAAATATTTAGTGAAGCTTTTTCAGATGAAGCTGATGCAATAGAACAGTTATCAGATTTTGAAGCATTATTAATCATGAGGGAGCGAACACAGATTACAAAAAATTTAATCGATAACCTTAATGACCTTAAATATATCATAACAAGTGGTTCGAGAAATAACGCAATAGACTTAGTAGCGGCTAAAAAAAGAAAAATTATAGTATGTGGAACTGAGATTGGTTTTTCTGGTACATCTGAATTAACTTGGGGTTTAATTTTAGGATTAGCCAGAAACTTTAAGGAAGAAATTGATAATATGTATCAAGGTTATTGGCAATCGACTATTGGCTTTGAGCTTAAAGGAAAAATTTTAGGCCTAGTAGGTCTTGGAAGAGTTGGTGCTCAAGTTGCAAAAATTGGTAAAGCTTTTGGTATGGAGGTTATGGCTTGGAGTGAAAATTTAAATTTAGACACTTGTAAAGAATTAGGTGTTTTACCATGTAACAAAGAAGATTTACTTCAAAATTCTGATTTCTTATCTATTCACGTACAAGGAGGCGAAAGATATAAAGAGCTAATAAAATTAAAAGAGTTGGACATGATGAAGAAAACCTCTTTTTTAATTAATACTTCAAGAGGGTCAATTGTTAATGAAGATGACTTAATTATTGCTCTATCAACAAATGTTATTGCCGGTGCAGGATTAGATGTTTATGAAAAAGAACCTTTACCAGAAGGTAATAAACTTAGATTTTTGCCAAATGCATTGTTAATGCCTCATGTTGGTTATGTAACTGCTGAAAATTATAGTGTATTTTATACCCAGATGATAGAAGGTCTTGAGGCTTGCGTAAATGGTAAGCCAATTCGTATTATTGAAAAATAATGGAGCTACCAGTAGTCAACCATAAAGATTATGTTGCAAAAATTGGTGATGATCACAAATTTCCGATTAATAAATTTGGTGAACTTGCAAAATATTTGATTGATCAAAATATTGTCAAAAACTTTTATAATCCACTTGTCTGTTCTTTTGAAACATTAAATCGAGCTCATTCAAAAAATTATATCAATGATATAAAAAATAAAACTTTAGATAAAAATGCAATTAAAAAAATTGGTTTCCCATTGGTTGATAGTGTAGTTCAAAGATCGTTAGTTGCAACAGGTGGAACTGTTTTAGCATCAAAACTTGCATTAAATTATGGAATTGCATGTAACACAGCAGGTGGAAGTCATCATGCAAATTATGATGGGGGAGCTGGTTATTGTGTGTTTAATGATGTTGCAGTTGCAGCTCATTATTTACTGGATAGAGGATATGCTAATAGAATTTTAATTGTTGATTTAGATGTTCACCAAGGAAATGGGAACTCAGAAATTTTTAAGGATAATAAGCATGTTTTTACTTTTAGTATGCATTCAAAAACCAATTATCCTGCTAAAAAATCAATAAGTGATTTAGATGTTGAGCTTGAAGATAATCTTGAAGATGGCGCATATTTAAAAACACTTAAGTATTATCTAAATGAACTTAATAATGAAAACTTTGATTTTGTTTTTTATATAGCGGGTGTTGATATTCATTTTAATGACCGGTTAGGTAAATTAAAAATTTCTGATGAAGGAATAAAAAAAAGAGATGAATTGGTAATAGAAAATTTTTCCTCTAAAAGAATACCAATTTGTGGTGTTCTAGGTGGAGGATATAATAAAGATTTTAATAAATTGGTAGAATTACATTCTCTATTACATCAATCATGTGCTAAATTGATTTAAATATGACTAAAAAAATTAATGAAGACCTTACTGCTGAACAAAAATTAGTTTTATTTGAAGATGGAACTGAAGCACCAGGAACTAGTGAATTAAATCATGAAAAGAGAGAAGGTAGTTATCACTGTACTAATTGTGGTGAAAAGTTATTTGATTCAACTGCTAAATATGAAAGTGGTTCAGGCTGGCCTTCATTTTATCAATCTTTACCTGATGCATTTGAAACTAAAACAGATACTTTATTGGGTTATGAGAGAGTAGAGTATCATTGCAAAAAATGTGGTGGGCATCATGGTCACATCTTTGAAGATGGACCAAAGCCTACTGGCAAAAGGTACTGTAATAACGGTGTTTGCTTAACTTTTAAACCAAAAGATTAGTTTTATTATTAAGAAACCCAAAATAGGTTATTAATAGTTGTGCTTGGATACTTTAGCTACTATCAAGTTATATTAATTTTATCTTTAATTATTTTAGAAGTTCTTGTAATTTATTTTCTTTTTCTAAAGCTCTAACATCATCGTAACCACCAATGTGTTGATCATCAAAGAAAATTTGAGGAACAGTTCTTTTACCATTAGCTTTTGTAATCATTTCATCCATCGCACCATCAACTGTTGCAATATTAATCTCTTTATATTCAGCATTGTTTCTGGCTAATAATTTTTTTGCTGCATCACAAAAACCACAAAGTGGTCCTGTGTAAATAGTTACAATTTTCATGAATTATAAATAATCATTCTTTTTAATTTTACTAGTAATTTCTTTCCTTGAATATTCGAATTTTTTTTTGTGTTTTATACTTTTTTGATTAACTCTTTTTCTCCACAATCTAAAAGATACTGGCTTTATAGACCTTCTCATAATCTTAATAACTTCACTCTCTGTCTTTCCAGTCTTTTTTTCTATTTCTTCAAAAGTAATACGATCTGCCCAAGCCGCCCAAATGATCCAATCTGGGTCATCAATATGGGGTTCTGGATTTTTAACTCTAGTTATGGGGGTGTGACCTTTTTTTTTCATAAATTCCTTATATTTGAAAAAATTGATTAATGCATTTTTTTTGTACTCATGGTATTGTCTCTTTAAGATAGTCCTATTTAGCCATCTTTAGCTCCTGGTTTTATTTAGGGCTATCCAAACGATAAAAATGTTTCCCTTAAATTATTTCCTTTTTTTACAGATTATTCTATTTATGTTTATCACTCCTGGCACTCCCAGAATTGTGATTATTTCATATTCTATGAATTATGGAGTTCAAAAATGTATCTGGACTGCATTAGGTGACGTCACCGCAAATACAATTCAAGCAATTTTAGTAATTTTTGTTCTTGGATCTTTTTTTGTCGATAACCCAGGTTTTCTAAATACTTTTAAATGGATAGGAATTGCATATTTACTCTATCTTGCTTACGATATTTACACTTCGAGACCTAAAAATGTAAGTGCAAATAATATTTCATCAAAAAGTTTTTTTTCTTTTTTTAAAGATGGTTTTTTAGTTGCAGGTACAAGTCCTAAGGCATGGATGTTTTTTCCATTAATCTTTCCACAGTTTATTGACTTTAATTTAAATTATATTGTTCAATTCATAATTTTGATCACAACATATGTGATTTTAGATTTTTTATCTTTGATTGTTTATGCTGTACTTGCTAGAAAATTAATTGTTTGGATAAAAGCAAACCCAAAAGTTATAAATACAATTTCAGCGTGCGTAATTATAATAATTGCAATAATAATATCTTTAATTCAAAAATATTAAGATAAAATATTTATTACACACTTGTTTTTTTTCTAATTAAAAGGAATATTTTACAAAATGAAAAAATTATTTTTAATAATATTTATCTCGTTATTTTATCAATTAGCCAATGCTGGTGTAAACGATATTGGCTCGGGTGGAATTGAGTCACAGAGATTAGAAAAATTAAAAAGTACATTGGTAAATGCTATCAAAGAAAAAAAAGGAAAGAATATAATTTTATATTTATCAAGTGGTTCCAATGGTTGGTCGTGGCAATGGGACAGTTATAAAAAGTTGAATGATAAAGCTCATACAAAGACTTATAAAAAATGTTTAAAAAGAGCAAAAAAAGATACAGGAGAGGATTGTTATTTATTTGCTATTAACGACAAGATTGTATGGAAAAATTATGATGAACCTGTAGTTAAAAAAAATATAGAAAATATAAAATTATCAGAATTACCGATTGGAGATAGAGTCATAGCTATCTCTTTAGAAGAAGACAGAAAACAGGGTAGATTTTTTGAAGATCAGCCTGATGTAAACAACGATTATCAAATTCATATTATTTATACGCTCTTTAAAGACTCAAAAGATAAAGAGGGAGATATTAATGGTCAATTAAAAGAGTTAATAAAATATGCGGATGATTGGACTTATAAGACAACGAAAAAATCAAATAAAAATTCAAAAACTATGAATGGTGAAGGCCAAAGGATCAAATGGGATAAAAGAAAAGATGGAAAACTTGATATAAGCTTTGTCCGTTTAGCTATAACCAAAAAAGAGATGAAAAAGTGTGCTGGTAGATCTGGTAGTTGTGGGAATTTTTTTGATAGAACGATAGTTAATTCAGGTTTTAATAATCCTAAAAAAATATATTTTAACTTTGGTGATTATACTTATAGTGAGTGGCCTTACTCTGCGGGCTTTCCAACCTTCAATATTTTTGGAAAGCATATGGGAAATAAATTAAAAAAATCAGAGTTTGGCTATTTTGCTCTTCATGAAGCATTGCATGCAATGGGAGGAATTTTTGCTTGTTCACCAAAACATTTTGAAGGACACAATACAAGAAAAACTAGTGATATGATGAGTAGAGAAGGTGATGGAAGAAATTTAACATTGGATCCAAAAAATGATGATTATTGGGGTCATAACAATACATCGTGTCCAGATTTACAAGATAGTGTTTACTTTACACCTACATCCGACACCCCCTTTGATCCTTTTGAACTACTCTGTTTGCCAAAAGAAAAATGGCAGCTTACAAAACATGATTACAAAAATTTTGAAAACCGAAGTATGTGTTTTTATAGTAGGCAAGATGTTACAGCGCCTTGGGAAAAAGAACTTGGTATATTTCAAAAATAATTTTTAACTAGCTCCTAGTCTAATTAAGAATCGGAGCCTTCGCTAGCTCTTTTATTTAATAAATAACTATATATATTTTTAAATTTACAACTTTTGGTAGAAAAATTGAATATTAAGAATTTCTATTAAAAAAGGCTTGTTTTTAATAGATTTATTCGTGATAAAATTACAACAAATGAAAATTAATAAGTTATACCTAACTTTTTACTGGTTAATACTAAGCACAAGGATATATGTTCTCTCTAAGTAATAATATTAATAACTAACAATAAAAAGGATAAACATGAAAAAAATTATAATTATGGTAGCACTTTTAGCTATGAGCACCGTCTCTGCAAGAGCTATTAGCCTACCAGCTATGCCTGATTTGGGAAATTTTGAGCTGACGCTTGGAATGGCTCAAAACCAAGGTGTTTTTGGTGCAACAGCAACCGAAACAAATGAAGACTTTACAGGTGTAACAGATACTGGACACATTAAAAAAGAAAGTGGTGTATTCACTGACGGCTACAGTTCACAATTCATAGAAATTGGAGTTGGTAAATATGTTTCAGTTGGTTACGAACATACTCCTGATTCAGTTTCAACTCCTGTAAACACTACAAGAGCTGATGGACCAAACGAAGGTAATGTTTCAGTGGATTTCAATGACTTGAACACAACATACATAAAAGTAAACGTACCATTTTTAGCTGGTTTATACCTTAAAGGTGGTGAAGTAGAAACTGATCTAGATATTAAAGAAACAATGTTATCTGGAAGTACTTACAAAAACGTAAGCACTAATGGATCAACTTATGGTGTGGGTTATGCTAGAACGTTAGGTGAAACAGCTTTTGCAATTAGATTTGAAACTATGTATCTTGAATTAGATACTGTTAATGCAGATAATGGTGTTGCATCAGGAACAAGAACTGGCACTGCCAATGCTAATAACAGAAATGCAATCGAAGCTAAAAACCTACAAGGTCTTACAGCTAAAGTTGCACTAACTTACACTTTTGGAAAAAACTAAGAGTTAGTTAAAGAGCACAGTTAATTAATATTATTATATAATAGCCAGCAACATTTATGTTGCTGGCTATTTTTATTTATAGCTTAAAAATACAATTTTGTTACAACTACTAGAGTAATGAATATCGGTTTTATCGGAACTGGAAAAATAGCATCTGCTGTAATAAATGGCATTTGTAAATCAAAAATTATCCATAAAAAAATAATTATATCCCCACGAAATAAAGAAATATCCAAAAAACTAAAAAAACAATTCAATACAATAAAAATAGCAAAAAATAATCAAGAAATATTGAATTCATGTGATTGGGTTTTTTTAGCTGTCACTCCAACAGTTGGAAAAAAAATTATCAAAGATTTAAAGTTTAAATCTAACCAAACTGTAATTAGCTTTATTTCTACAATAAATTTAAAACAATTAAAAAAAGCAATTAAGGTTAAAGTGAAATTGGTAAGAGCAATACCCTTACCACCAATTTCTTTAAAAAAAGGACCTGTACCAATTTGCCCACCAAATAAAGCAGTTAAAAATTTTTTTAATAAAATAGGTA
>Ga0209502_10003519_pt1 | contig 12230 bp, 11 predicted proteins | sample ArcticOcean_MG_C_10_FD_187442 | JGI IMG/M metagenome (GOLD analysis project Ga0209502, IMG submission 187442) | Marine microbial communities from western Arctic Ocean - ArcticOcean_MG_CB11_90 (SPAdes) (version 2) | ecosystem: Environmental > Aquatic > Marine > Oceanic | place: Arctic Ocean...
TATGGTTGGCTTAATTCCACTTATTTCTTCTACAGCATCTGAAAGTACGTTAACTAAAGAACCTTTTTCTGTAAGATATGGCTCTCCTGAATGCTCCCAGTCAATATCATAATTTAAATGGTGTTTATTTAATATTTTTACAAAGCGAGATTTGAGGGCGTCTGCAGTACTTGCCGACGAATATCTAAAGTTAAATAAGATTTCAACGACTCCCGGCACGACATTGGTTGCTCCGGTTCCGCCATTAATATTTGAAATTTGCCAGGAGGTTTTTGGAAAATACTCATTACCTTCATCCCAAATTGTTTTCACTAGATCATCAATTGCCGGTGCTACTTCATGAATAGGGTTCTTAATTAATTCAGGGTAAGCTATATGTCCTTGGATACCCTTAACTTTTAGCTTTGCAGATAACGAACCCCTTCTTCCATTTTTAACTGTGTCACCAAATTTAGAAACACAAGTAGGCTCACCAACAATACAGAAATCAATTTTTTCTTTTCTATTTTTTAATGCCTCTATAACCTTAACTGTTCCATCGACTGCGACACCTTCTTCGTCAGAGGTTATTAATAAACCAATAGAGCCTTTGTGATTTTTATTTTCATCCAAAAACTCTTCAATACTTACTAAAAAAGCAGCAAGAGATGCTTTCATGTCAGCTGCTCCGCGTCCATAAAGCTTATCATTTTTAACTGTAGGCTCAAATGGAGGTGATGACCATTCTGCTTCTGGGCCAGTAGGAACTACATCAGTGTGCCCAGCAAAAACTAAAAGGGGAGCTTCATGTCCTTTCTTTGCATAAAAATTCTTCACTTTACCGTAAGGCATTTTTTCAATTTTAAATCCTAATAACTCCAAATGACTTATAAGTAATTCTTGGCAACCCTCATCTAAAGGAGTGATGGATTTCTTAGATATTAATTCTTTTGTTAGATCAAGTGTTTTACTCATAAAATTTTTTCCTTAAATTCAAGTTCATCAAAACCAATAGTTAAGATTTTCTTATCTTTTAAAATGATTGGTCTTTTCATTATGGATGCATTCTTCATGATGAGTTTAATCGCCTGTTTTTTATCTAACTCTATATTTTTTTCAGAATCAGGGAGTTTTCTCCAGGTCATTCCTGATTTATTAATAAGATTTTCCCATGTGTAAGGCTTTGGAATATTGTTCATCCATACTTCAAGCAAAGATTCACTTAATACTGATTTTTTTACATCTAAAAATTCATAAGAAATTTTTTTTTCTTCAAGCCAGGTAAGGCTTTTTTTAACAGTATTACAATTTTTAATTCCAAAAACTGCAAGCATTTAAATACCCCTTAGCAACTCATTAATTCCAACTTTACTTCGGGTTTTTGCATCAACTTTCTTAACTATGACTGCACAATAGAGACTATAAGTCCCATCTTTTGACGGTAGGTTTCCTGAAACCACAACAGATCCCTCAGGTATTCTTCCGTAACTCACTTCCCCAGTTTCTCTATCAAATATTTTTGTAGATTGCCCGATATACACACCCATTGATATAACTGCATTATCTTCAACAACAACACCCTCAACAACCTCTGATCTGGCCCCAATAAAACAATTATCCCCAATGATTGTCGGTCCGGCTTGGATTGGCTCCAAAACCCCTCCAATACCAACGCCTCCTGATAGGTGAACATTTTTTCCAATTTGTGCACATGAGCCAACTGTAGCCCACGTATCAACCATGGTTCCTTCATCTACATAGGCACCAATATTGACATAAGATGGCATTAATACTGCATTTTCCCCAATAAAACTTCCCTGCCTAACCATTGCATTAGGAACCACTCTATAACCACCCTCAGCAAAATCTTTTTCTTTGAAGTGAGCAAATTTCGATTCCACTTTATCAAAGTAGTTTGTATAGTTTCCATCCATTATTGAGTTATCTTTAATTCTAAATGAAAGTAGAACTGCTTTTTTTAACCATTGATGAGTTTCCCAATTTTGAGTCGAACCTTCTCTTGAGGCCACTCTTAACGAGCCATTATTAAGACCGTCCATAACCTCGTTAATTGCCCCTTTAATTTCGCTAGTTACAGATTTTGGAGTTATTGAAGCGCGACTTTCAAAAGCATCTTCAATAATTGATTGTATGTTTGACATAATTTGAATTTCTTTCGTGATAAAAAGTATATTTTACATTAAATGCATGTGCGAAAGGGAGAGGTTATTTATTTTTATTCGCCTCATATAAAGCATTTATTTTTTTTGCTTGCTCAGATAAATTTTTAATTCTATTTTCATTTGAGGGATGAGTACTAAGAAATTCAGGCATATCTACTTCTGATAATTCACTCATCTTTCTCCACAAGCTTACAGCTGCCATTGGATTATATCCTGCACGCGCAGTTAACTCTAATCCAATTTTATCAGCTTCTCTTTCTTGCTCTCTGCTATTAGGTAGTGCAAAAAATAGCGTTGTTCCAAGAGCTACCGCCTGAACTGCTGCATTAGTGTAAATACCTTTTTCTGCAATATATGTAGCAAAACCAATAATACCAACTTGCTGAAGTAAGGCTGTCGACATTCTTTCACGCCCATGCTCTCTAAGTGCATGAGATATTTCATGACCAATTACAGCAGCAAGCTCATCATCAGTTGCATTAACTTTCTCAATTAAACCTGAATAAACCATAATCTTTCCTCCAGGCATACAATATGCATTGACTTCTTCACTGTCTTGAACATTAATTTCCCATTTCCATTCTTTTGCATCCTCGCGAAATATCGGTGCTTCATCAATAAGCTTGTAAGAAATTTTTGTAACTCGATCTAGCTGTTCTATATTGTTATTGAGTTTATTATTGTTTTCTGCATTCTTAATTGCTTCTTTGTAGGCATCAACGCCCATACTATTTGTTATAAATTTTGGAAGTAATAGTAATTGCTGTCTTGAAACACCTGAATCAGTATTGAGAGTTGTTGATGCACAACCACTAAGTAGTATCAAAATTACAAGAAGGTTTTTCATAAATTTATCCTTTAAAATAAAACCTGACTTCCTAATTCAACAACACGATTGACTGGTAAATGAAATTGATTCGTTATATTTTCAGCACTTCTAAATAAAGTTACAAATATATTCTTTCTTACCAAGTTCATATTTGTGCCTGACTTAATGATTAAACTTTCTTTGCCAATAAAATATGAAGTATCCATTGCTTCAATATCAATGCCATATTTGGAACATTTGGCTAAGTCGCGAGGAAGGTTCGTAACATCTTTAAACCCATAATTAATAATAACTTTGAAGAAGTTATGAGGAAGCTTTTTAACTTCTATTAAATTTTTTGAATTAGAATGAGGGTAATCCATAAAGTTAATTTTTAACAAAATAACATTTTTATGGATTACTTTATTATGCTTTAAATTATGCAATAAAGAATGAGGAACACCTTCAGGGTTGGGGGTTAAGAAAACTGCAGTGCCTTTTACACGATTACGCAGTTCACTTTTCATAGATTTAAGAAATGACCCAATTTCCATAGATTCGTTTTTTAATTTTTGATGCAGAAGGGTTCTTCCTTTTTTCCAAGTGGTCATTAGTAATAACAGTAACCCGCCCACCAAAAGAGGGAACCACCCACCCGCAGGTACTTTGATAATATTTGCGCTAAAAAATATTAAATCTATTACTAAAAATATTGAAATGATAAGAGTTGTTTTTAACCAACCCCATTTCCATACCTCTAAAAAGACAAATCCTGCTAAAATTGTTGCAATTACCATATTTAAAGTAATGGCAATTCCATAAGCGCTTGCTAATGCGCTAGAGTTTTGGAAAATAATCACTACAGACATTACACCAATCATAAGTATCCAATTAATTCGAGGAAGGTATATTTGCCCTTCTTGATTTTCAGAGGTGTGATCTATTCTCATTCTTGGAATAAATCCCATCTGTAAAGCTTGTCTAGAAACAGAGAAGGCACCAGTAATGCAAGCTTGAGAGGCAATAATAGTTGCAAAAGTTGCAAGGATGACTAAGGGCAATGTAAACCATTCGGGAGCCATTAAGTAAAAAGGATTTCTAATATTGCTTTCATCACTAAGAATAAGAGCTCCTTGACCAAAATAATTTAAAGTTAGGGCAGGAAATACAAAGCTAAACCATGTAATTTTAATTGGATTTAGGCCAAAATGTCCCATATCTGCATATAGGGATTCAGCTCCGGTTACACAAAGAACTACTGCCCCAAGCGTAATAAATGCAATTGAGAATTGCGTATCAAAGAAGTTGTATGCATATAGGGGATTAAGAGCATTTAAAACATATGGTGCTTGAATAATATTATAAGCACCGAGAGCAGCAAGAGTAAGAAACCAAATAAGCATTACTGGACCAAACATTATTCCTACTGTAGTTGTGCCTTTGCTCTGCATCCAAAATAATAAGAAAATAATTATTAGTGTGATTGGTACAATAAAGTCATGAAATGCTGGAGTAATGAGCTCAATACCTTCAATTGCAGATAAGACTGAAATAGCAGGCGTAATCATGCCATCCGCATAAAACATACAGGCACCCAGCATTCCAATAAACATTATAAGCATTTTCTTTTTTTTAGATTTTGCATTTCTATTTGCAAGGGATAGAAGCGCCATGATGCCACCTTCGCCTTTATTATTTGCTCTCATAATGAAGGTAATATATTTTACTGACACTATGAGTATCAAAGACCAGAAGATTAAGGAGAGTATCCCAAGCATATTTGTTTCGTTAAGCTCTAATATATTATTATTAATAGTAAAGATTTCTCTTATAGCATAGAGTGGGCTTGTACCTATATCACCAAAAACAACACCTAGTGCGGCAAGTGATAGTGCCATCATTGATGCATTTTTTGCATTTTTTATTTTCTGAGGATTCATCTATAATTCTTTGTCTCGTTTAATTTTCGTAATACTTGCTTCCGCATTACCTTCATGAAATTTAATTTTTATTTTATCACTAACACTCATAGCAGAAGCGTTATTAATAATTTTTTTATTTTGATTTAATATAATTGAATACCCTCTTGATAAAATTTCATTTGGATTTAAGTGGCTTAGATTTTGTTTGTATGATTTAATTTGCTCTCGATATTTTTGAAGCCGGGAGGTAATAGTTATTTGCATTCTATTTTTTAGACCTGAAATTAAATCGAATTGCAAAACTATTTTTTGAATTGGAGATACAAGCCCTTTTTCTAAGAAATCAATTCTTTGAGTTAATTGTTCAATTTTATTTTGGATAAGATTCGATAAATTAGACTTAAAATATTCTAAATTTCCAAGTAATTCTTCATAGCTTGTACTAATAATCTCAGCTGCTGCTGTTGGAGTAGGGGCTCTAAGGTCAGCGACGAAATCAGAGATAGTAATATCTGTTTGATGCCCGACTGCAGAAATTATAGGAAGACTCGACGAATAAATTTCTCTAGCCACTAACTCGTCATTAAATGACCACAAATCTTCAATAGAGCCACCCCCCCTACAAACTATTAAAACATCTACTTCATCCCTTTGGTTTGCAATTTTAATAGCTTCAATAATGCCTTGCGGCGCCATTTTCCCTTGAACTGGAGTTGGATAAATGATTACTTCTAAAGATTTATTCCTTCTTTTAAGAGTCGTTATTACATCTCTCAATACTGATGCATCTGGAGATGTAATAACACCAATAGAATTAGGATGAGGTGGTAAAGGTTTTTTTTGTTCTTCGTCAAACAAACCCTCTTCACTCAGCTTTTGTTTAAGCTGATTAAATTCTTCAAATAGTTTACCGAGACCAGCCTGTTGAAGTGAAGATACGTTTAATTGGTAATCCCCCCTTTGTTCGTAGAGACCAATATTACATTGCGCCTCGATTAGATCACCATTTTTCGGAATCCATTTTACTTCATTATTTTTTCCTCTAAACATAGTGCATCGAACTTGCGCATTATTATCTTTAAGAGAAAAATACCAGTGACCGGAGCTAGCTTCAATGAAGTTTGATATTTCTCCTTTTACCCAAATAGAAGGAAAATTATCTTGTAGAAGCTGTTTAACTAATTTATTAATTTCGGTTATGGAGAAAATTTTTATTTCAGCTGAATTAAAGTCGTTTATCATAGGGGTATATTGTAATCATCAAAAAATGTTTTAAATATTTAATTTATTATAAGTCGTTTATTAAGACTAATTAAACCTAATGCAAAATTTTTTATCATTTAAAAAGATTAATTTGTTTGGATCCTTGCTTGCCTTTATCTTGGTTGGGCTAGCAGTTGCTATACAAGCACAATTTAATTTAGAGCCATGCCCCCTATGCGTGACACAAAGAATTGTTTTTATTGTTATTGGCTGTCTTTTTTTATTATTTTCTTTCTTTAGCCCAAATCAATTCATACGATTTACTCATCTTACGAGCCTCTTAATTACAAATATTGTAGGCATGGTTTTTGCTATTAAGCATATTTTAATTCAAAGTAAATGGATTATAGTTCCAGCTGAATGTGGGATAGATTTAGATTATATGTTTGAAAACTTTCCACTGACTGAGGCATTCAGTCTTTTATTCAAGGGAACAGGAGATTGTTCAGAAATTGACTGGTTATTTTTAGGATTAACACTTCCCCAGTTAGCACTTATTGCTTATATTATGTTTGGAATGTTAACTTTTTATATATATAAGAAAATTAAGTAAATGAATACATTAGAATCTACAATTGGAAATACGCCCCTAGCAAAACTACAAAGAATGACCGATAAATCTATAGGGGATATTTATTTAAAATTAGAAGGAAATAACCCCGCTGGTTCAGTAAAGGATAGGCCTGCTTTTTCAATGATTCAGCAAGCTGAACTGAGGGGTGATATTAAGCCAGGTGATACCTTAATAGAGGCGACATCTGGAAATACAGGTATAGCTTTAGCCATGGTTGCAGCCATGAAGGGCTATAAAATAATTTTAATCATGCCAGAAAATCAATCCATTGAGAGACGTCAAACAATGAAAGCATTTGGTGCTGAGTTATTATTAACTTCACAAGAGGGTAGTATGGAATTGGCCCGTGATAGAGCACTTGAAATGCAAAGCGAGGGCAAAGGCGTCGTTTTAGATCAATTTGGAAACCAAGACAATCCAAAAGCACATTATGAAGGCACTGGGCCAGAGATTTGGCGAGATACAAAGGGAGCGGTAACCCATTTTATTTCCAGTATGGGAACAACAGGTACAATTGTAGGAACATCAAGATTCCTTAAAGAAAAGAATTCTTCAATACAAATTATTGGTGTACAGCCAGAAGAGGGCGCACAAATACCGGGTATACGAAAGTGGCCAAAAGAATATTTACCTAGTATTTTTGACGATAGCAACATAGATAATATTAGGCTAGTTAGTCAAAATAATGCTGAAGAAACAGCAAGAAATCTTGCTAAAAAAGAAGGTATTTTTTCTGGCGCATCAACTGGAGGAGCATTGTACATCGCCCTTGAGATTGCAAAAAAAGATCCCAAAGCAGTTATAGTCTCTATTGCTTGTGACAGGGGAGATCGTTATTTATCAACAGGAATTTTCCCCGCTTAAGCTGTGATACCTTCCCTAGTTTTTGATTTAGAAACCATTCCAGATATTTTGGCCATTCGTCGTCTATATAAAATTAGCGATGATTTAAGTGATGAAGACGTTGTAAATATTGCAATGTACCAAAGAAGACAGAAAGTGGGTCATGATTTTTTACAACACCATTTACAAAAAATTGTTGCCATTTCATGCGTCTTGAAAACTGATGAGCAATTAAAAATATGGTCTTTAGGCGATGAAGGAAGTAGTGAGGCAGAATTATTAGAAAGATTTTACGACGGAGTGGAAAAATATTTACCTAATTTAGTAACTTGGAATGGAACCGGCTTTGACTTACCTGTTTTAAATTACCGGTCATTGGTAAATAAAGTGTCATCTTCTATTTATTTTGATATGGGGGAAAATAATTCAGACTTCAAGTGGAACAATTACTTAAATCGCTTCCATCAAAGACATGTCGACTTAATGGATTTCTTTGCTCTGTATAGCGGAAGAAATAATGCTTCATTAGATCATATAGCAAAATTATGTGGCTTTCCTGGAAAATTAGATATGGATGGAGGCCAAGTTTGGAAAACCTACCTTAAAGGAAATATCAAGTCCATTAGGGATTATTGCGAAACAGATGTGGTTAATACTTATTTAGTTTATCTAAGATTTTTGTTCATTAAAACTCATATTAATAAAAGCTTATACGAAAAGGAGTTACAAGAATTGCAAGAAATGCTTGAAAGCTTAGATGGGGAACATTGGAAATTGTTTATTCAAGCATGGCAAAAGTAATGCGCAACAGAATTGAAAAATTCTTTAAAACAACTATATCTTCTGTAAGCCATGAAGGTAAGGGAATTGCTTATCAGGATGATAAGACGATATTTATTGATAACGCCCTTCTTAATGAGGAAGTAGAATATAAGATTATAAAGAAGAAGAAGAACTTAGCGTTCGCCAAAAGCCTAAATATAATTAAACCATCAACACAAAGAATTAAACCTAAGTGTGATGTTTATGGGGTTTGTGGTGGATGTTCAATGCAGCATTTTGAAGAAGGAGTCCAATTAGCTTACAAACAAAGAGCATTCGAGGAGTCATTGCGGCATGTAGGGAATGTTATGCCTGAAAGTATATCAAGCCCAATATCTGGACCTTTATGGTATTACCGACATAAGGCAAGATTAAGAGTAAAGTTTGTTTTAAAAAAGAATAAGGTATTAATTGGCTTTAATGAAAAAATGTCACATTTTTTGACCAATATGACCGCTTGTCCAGTTTTACCAAAAAAAATATCAGACCTAATTGAGCCACTTCAAAATCTATTCTTTAAGTTATCTATAAGAGATCAAATTCCTCAAATTGAATATGCATCGAATCAGATTCGCCATATTTTAGTTATTAGAATACTTGCATCGCTAAGTGAAAATGATGAAAATATTCTAAAATCTTTTCAAGAGCTAAATGGCATTGAATTTTGGAGCCAAACAAAAGGATATGATACTGTTAAGCCACTATTTGATAAAACAATAAACCGAATAACATATGAAAATAAAGAATTTAATCTAAAATTTTTATTTCATCCAACTGGCTTCACTCAGATTAATCCGTTTATTAATCAAATTTTAATTAGGAAGGTGATGGCATTGTTAAGCCCTTCAAAACGCGATGTAATTTTTGATTTTTTTTCTGGCGTAGGAAACTTTACTTTACCTATCGCAACTACCGGAGCAACTGTATTGGCGATTGAAGGCGATGAAATGCTTGTGGATTCAGGAAACAGCAATGCAATTGAAAACAATCTAAGTGAAAATGTGACTTTTAAAACAGTAGATTTATTTAATATTGAAAAAGAAGAATTACTTGGGTTGGGGCAAGCAACTAAGTGGTTAATCGATCCTCCTAGGGTCGGTGCATTGAATTTAATTAATTTAATCGATGATGAAATAAAACCTAAATTAATTATTTATATTTCATGTAACCCAGCTACTTTGGCAAGAGACGCGGACATATTGGTAAATGAAAAAAAATATATCTTTAAAGAAGGTGGCATAGTTAATATGTTCCCACATACTTCGCACATTGAATCAATCGCTGTTTTTGAGGTAAATGAATAATATAAAAAAGTATGTAGCAATTTTTTTTACTTATTGTTTTCTATTAATTGGCTGTTCGGATTTAAATAAAGAAAATATTATTTATTTTGGCATTGCTCAAAATTCGCAAAATTTAGATCCAAGGTTCCAATCTGATGCTGTATCCGAAAGAATATCTAAGCTGCTTTATTCCCCTTTATTTTATTTTAATAAAAGTTATGAGATTAAATCAAATATAGTCGACTGGAAAAAAGTCACACCATTAAAATATAGATTTAAAATTAAGAATGAATTACCTCTATTTCACCATAATGAAAAGATGGGTATTGAGGATATTATTTCCACAATTAATAATTTAAGATCCCAGCAGAAATCACCTTTTTATTTAGAGCTAAATAATATACAAGATGTTGTTAAACTTTCTAATTTTGATTTCGAAATTATTTTGTTTAAAAAAGATGTGAATTTTTTATCTAGATTAGTTTTTTTTATATTGCCAGAAGATTTACTTAGTAAAAATCATAATTTTTCAACTAACCCAGCTGGCTCCGGGCCGTTTATATTTATAGAGAAATACCCTAATCTCAAAATACAGAGAAGAGTAGATTCTCAAATAATTGAGCTAGTTCATATTAAAGACCCAACTGTTCGCGTTTTAAAGCTTCTAAATGGTGAAATTGATATCTTACAAAATGACCTACCCCTAGAGATGATAAAACTTCTTGAGGCTAAAGATAACATTAGCACCTTAAAAGATTATGGTGCAAATGTTTCCTACATTGGCTTTAATTTTAATGATTCCTTGTTAAAGCAACATAAGTTTAGAAAATCTTTAACTTTGGCAGTTGATCGCCAATCATTAATAAAGCATTTTTTAAACGATAAAACTAGGGTAGCAGAGCAAATTTTACCCCCGGAGCATTGGGCCCATGAAAAGATCAATACTTTGAATTATAATCCCAGTTTAGCCAGAAAATATATTAAAGAGCTTGGGATTAAGAAGCCGATTGTAATTACATTAAAGACTTCAACGGACCCTTTTAGAGTAAAGATTGCAACCTTAATTCAAAAACAATTTGAAAGTATTGGTGTCAAGTTAATTATTAAATCTCTTGATTGGGGAACATATTTTAAAGATATTCAGGCTGGTAAGTTTCAATTATATGGATTAACTTGGGTGGGTATAAGAAATCCAGAAATCTATGAAAAAATCTTTAACTCTAAATTTAGGCCACCAAAAGGTTTAAATCGAGCAGGATATATTAATCAAGAGATGGATGAACTTATTATAAATGCAAAAATATTTAATCAATGGGATAAAGTAATTAAAAAGGTAAATACAGATAATGTTTTTATGCCTTTATGGTTCGAAGGAAATTTTGCTGCTTTTAATAAGAATATAAGTGGTTATTATATTCATAATGATGGAAGTTGGGATGCTTTGAAAACTGTTAGGAAAAATTATGTCGATTTTAATTAATGTATCGATTAAGTTACAACAGCTTACTTTGGTTGAACATACTAAGGTAATTAAGTCTTACTCAGTATCTACTGCGCTTAAAGGAATAGGTCAAAATAAAAATAGTTTTAAAACTCCGATTGGTCTTCATTATATTCGTGCAAAGATTGGTAGAGGATTACCAGCATTAAGTGTTTTTGAGAGCAGAAGGCCTACGGGTGAAATATGGAGCAAGGATAATGCAGCCCTAGAACCCAAGGATGACTGGATTTTATCCAGAATTATGTGGCTATCAGGAAAAGAGTTTGGAATTAATCGTTTAGGTAACTCTGACACAATGCAAAGATATATATATATTCATGGAACCCATGATGAGAGGGATTTAGGAAAGCCCTTGTCACATGGATGCATAAGAATGTCTAATGATGATGTTATTGAGCTTTTTGATTTAGTATCCGTAGGCACGATTGTTCATATTAATGAAGAATAATTTTTCAATAATATTTTTTTCGTCTTTTCTTCAGGTGTTAGGTATCTTTATTATTACTTTTTTGATCTTACATTTATTGCCAGGAGATCCGATTCAAGTCATGTTAGGTGAGTCAGCAGCACTTTCTGATCAAGTTAAGCTTAGGGCGGAGTTGGGACTAGATCAGCCAATATACAAACAAATATTTAATTCATTTTCACAAATAATGCATGGCGATTTCGGTAATTCTATTTTAACTGGCATGCCAATTAAAGAGCAAATAGTTTTTGCTATGAAAAATACTTACATCCTTGCACTAATGGCTTTATTTATTGCAATTACATTTGGCATTACTGGGGGAGTGGTTGCTGCTAAATATAGGGATAGTTTTTTAGATAAGATAATAATTAATTCCAGTTTATTTTTCATATCAATACCCCACTTTTTTTTAGGTCCATTATTAATGCTTTGTTTATCAATTTGGCTTGGGTGGTTACCAATAAGCGGAATGGATAGTCCATTCTCTATTATATTGCCAGCACTAACTTTATCTCTTGGTATGATGGCTATCATCATTAAAATGACTAGAAATTGTATGATTGAGATTATGGATTCTGATGCTGTT
>Ga0209502_10003526_pt1 | contig 12222 bp, 17 predicted proteins | sample ArcticOcean_MG_C_10_FD_187442 | JGI IMG/M metagenome (GOLD analysis project Ga0209502, IMG submission 187442) | Marine microbial communities from western Arctic Ocean - ArcticOcean_MG_CB11_90 (SPAdes) (version 2) | ecosystem: Environmental > Aquatic > Marine > Oceanic | place: Arctic Ocean...
ATGACATTGGAACACATACAGTTTGTGCAATTATCACTGATGAATTTTTACTTTTTTCAAAAAAAAGAGGAAATGATTTAACAAGAGATATTCCGATATATAATTTTAAAGGTTTGAAAGCAGGTGACAAGTGGTGTTTATGCGCTTTAAGGTGGGTTGAGGCTTACAATAATGGATGCGCACCTAAACTTTTATTAGAATCTACAAATATTAAAACTCTCGATTTTGTGAGTCTTGAAAAGTTACTTGAATACCAAGCATAATTGTAGTATAATCCTAAAACATAGGTATATATTCTTCCTTTAATTCAGCAACTTCGATAAAGTGAGTAGATTAATAAGGTTTAAATAATTACTATATTAGGATATGAAAAAGCTACTTCTACTATTACTATTTATTCCACTTGTTTCTTTTGGGCAGGAAACATTTAAAAATAAATTAATATTTAATCCTGAAATGAGTTTAATAAAAACTGAGGCATCTTGTGGAATATGTATGCTAAATATGGAGGGCAAAGAATGTGAATTAGCTGTAAAAATAAAAGATTCAACGTATTATGTGGTAGGAACTGGTATTGATGACCACGGAGATGCTCATTCTGTCTCAGGGTTTTGTAATGCGATCAGAAAAGCAGATGTTCAAGGAAAAGTAATAAATAATAAGTTTCATGTTACTTATTTTAAATTAAATAAACCATTAAAGTAAAATAACTGTTGGTTATAATGATACAATAAATTTTATAAGAAGAAGAAATTAAAGAATAAGCACAAAAGTGTTATAAGTTAATTTTCTAAATCATTTTGAATTTTGTTCTTTGCTAAAACTTGCATATCCTTTACCGTATCAGTTTCGTCCATAATTTCACGTCCTAAAAGTGTTTCAATTATATCTTCCATAGTAACTAGTCCTCTAACTGTTCCATATTCATCAACCACCATAGATATATGCTCTCTTTCTTTAATTAGTTTGTCAAAAGTTTTAGGAATCGGTGATTCATAATCTGAAAGGATTGATTTTCTTTTAATAGTTGAAAGATTTAAATCTCCTTTTTTCTTAACAATCTGCTCTAGTATATTATCCTTTAAAACATAGCCTGTAATATTATCCATTTTACCAGAATATATTGGTATTCTTGAAAATGATAAATTAGGATTTTTATCATAAAAATCAATAATAGAATTATTTTCTGAAGCAATTTTCATAACAGAAAAAGGGGTCATTATATTTCTAATTTTAACATCTTTAAATTTTACCATATTTTTAATAATATCAGATTCACTTTCTTCAATCACCCCCTCTTCTTCTGCAATTTCAGCCATAGTTGAAAAATCTTCTCTTGAAAAAATATTATTTTTTTTAGATTTATTTATAAGTCTGGTAAAAAATTGAAGTAAAAATAATATACCCGAATACTTAAATAGAGGTATAATAGTCTTTAAAAAAATTGAAGTGGATCTTACAAGTTTGTGCCAATACGTTGCTCCTAATGTTTTAGGAATAATCTCAGAAACCAATAAAATAAGTATGGTCATAATACTTGAAACAATTCCAACAACTAAATCTTCTGTGAGAAAGACTCCAAAAACATCAATTGTATTATTATTAAATGAAGAGTAAATTTCCTTTGCTTGAACTCCAACAAGAATTGCTCCAACAGTGTGTGAAATTGTATTTAAAGTTAATATAATGATTAATGGCTCATCAATATTGTCTTTCATTTTTTGAAGGTCATAAGCATATTTTTTCCCTTCACTAATTTTGATTTTTAAGAATGTTGGACTGACACTTAGTAAAACAGCTTCTAAGATTGAACAAAAAAATGAGAGAGCTATTGTTAAAACAGCATAAAGAATTAAAAGATTCAAAATATTAAAATAACAGTTTATATAAGGCTCTAATTTAGGTATTTTAATTAAAACCCTATTGTATTTTAAACGAGTAAACAATGGAGTAACTAGCGTTAGTTCCGTCTGATGTTTTTACTCTCCAGTAATATGTTGTAGCCGCTTCCAGTTCCACATCAGCAGTTTGAGCTGACAGATTTGATAAAGCTGTTGTTGGTGTTTGTTTACCGTCTGTAGTATCTACATAAACCGTATAACTAAGCGTGTCTCCAGTTGTTACTCATTGTTTTTCCCGATAAAAACATTAACCTTGGGATTAATTGGATTACCACTTGCTCTTCTGTTTGTTACTATTTGACCACTATGCCAAATTGCATCTGAAATTGGACCATTAATATGATTCCAAAACGGTAAAGTAATTTTGTTTTCACCCTGCCCTATCATTATATTAAGTTTTGAAAAGTCATCTGTCTTTTTTAATTTATTTTTTACAAATTTTAAATTTTCTAAAGTCATTTTCCTTAATTCATTATAATTGTATTTCTCTTGTGGAGATTCAAATTCTTTTCCCTTAAAAGTTGATACAATAGCAAGAGATAAACTGTAAATATGTTCAATTAATTCAAATGTTGATCTACTATCGTCACTTGGTGTGTAACTTAAATCATTTTCATTTAAAGACTCTGTAGCCCAATGATATCGATAGCCTAAACCGTCAATCATTCTAGAAACTATATTAGCTTCTGAGTATTGATTAGGATAATCTCCAATTTCAAAAAATGGAAGTTTGTTTTCTTGTGAATTCATATTAATTGGTATTAATATTAAAATTATAATTAATAAAGTGAAGTTTTTCATTAAATCAAATATACACATTCTTTGTTGGATGTTTTAAATCCTAATATCTTTTTCGAACCTGTCTAACTATATCTTCTAATCCATTTAATTGGATTTCATAAACTGATTCAAGTTGTTTCCCTATTTTTCCATTAGGAAAACCTTTGTTTTTATACCAAATCAAATAATGCTCAGGAAGATCAATTAAATATCTTCCCTTGTACTTTCCATAAGGCATTTTCATTTTAGCTAGGTCTATAAGAAACTGTTTATCTTCAATCATTGATTATTGTCATTTTTTAATCCATTCTTCAATTGTTTTAAAAACCGAACATAAGCCATCTGCTTTTTTTGTTAAAGAATACTCGACTTTTGGAGGAATTTGTTGATATTGTTTTCTTGAAATAAGATTATCACCCTCTAAACTTTTTAATTGATCCGTTAAAACCTTTCTAGAAATATTTGGAATTGATGAAGCAAGTTGACCAAACCTTATAACTCCCCTATTTCTTATTGTATTGATTATAATCAACTTCCACTTCCCCCCTAGCATTTCTGTGAAGGATACAACCGGACATATGTCATTAGTTACTTTCATAATACTGTTTTAGTGACCTGTAGGTTCCTAGAAAATTATAGTTACTTAAAGGTAACAAGTTACTTTATATTACCAAATGTAGTAATATTGCTTTAACAAAAAAATAAATATGAAAACAAAAACTTTATTATCACTACTATTAATTGCCGTATCATCACTTTCGTTTGCACAATCTGAATATAATTTAGAGTCAAGCAAAATACAATGGAAAGGCACAAAAATTACAAATCAATCTCATACTGGAACTTTAAAATTTAAAGAAGCTGAAATAAAAATTAAAAATAAAATAGAAGTTTCAGGGCAATTTAAAGTTGACATGAAAACAATAACAAATGATGATTTATCAGGTGAATGGAAACAAAAACTTGAGGGCCATTTAAAATCAGATGATTTTTTTTCTGTTGATAAACACCCAGAAGCAAACTTAATCATCAAAAAAGTTAATTCTCAAAAAGAAAACTCTTATAATCTTACAGGGGATTTAACAATCAAAGGTATTACCCATCCTATTGATTTTACCTTGGAGGTTTATGATGACAAAATTAAAAGTATATTAAAATTTGACAGATCAAAATATGATATTCAATTTGGTTCGGGTAGTTTCTTTGAAAATTTAGGTGATAATTTGATTTACGATGAAATTAATTTAGAGGTAATATTAAATAAAATATAAAAATATGATTCACATAAAACAAAATCGTCCAAAGTGTGGATGCGGAAATACTCAAGATCCTAATGGATATTGTGATGGTTCACATTTAAATAATTAAAACAAAACCCTCTTTTGAGGGTTTTTTACTATTTACCTTAATATAAATATCGATTTACTATATTAGAAAAATGAAAAAACACTTTAGTACTATTGTATTTATCATTTTCATGAGTCTTTTCATATTAATTATTCTAATGAACTTAAATCAATAGCATTTCTAATTTAAAGTAAATGAAAAAAAGAAAAATACTTGAGGGAATATTACTATCATATTTACTAACATCTATTGATGTAATTGGAGGATTTCAAACTCATTTTAATTTATTAAACTGGGATTATAATCGGTTTTTTAAATTGATAATACTTTTTATTATCATTCTTTCCGTTGAACATTTTATCTCAAAAAAAAAGAATAACTAACTTAATATTTACTTAGTAATTAAAATGGGGAAACTCTACAGTATTTTATTTAACAAATGTCCAAAATGCTCTAAGGGAAGTTTTTGGAAAAGCAATAACCCCTACTATAATTTATTTTTTAAAGCAGGTGAGAATCACAGTAAATGTTCAAATTGTGAATTAAAATTTGAGATAGAGCCTGGGTTTTTTTATGGAGCAATGTTTGTAAGTTATGGTTTAGGAATAGGATTAGGATCAATAATATTAATTATTGCACTCGCTGTGTTTCAATTTAAAAACATTGTAGCTCTTACCGCTATAATTGGCTTAAGCATTTTAATTCTTTCTCCAGTTAATTATTACCTGTCAAGGTTAATATGGCTCAATGCATTTATAGACAGTAAAAACTAAATGTAACTTTCAATCCAAATATCAATTTTTTCTTCAAGTAATTTTAAAGGAATACAACCAGATTCAAGTACCTTTTCATGAAAAATCTTAATATCAAATTTATCTCCTATTTTACTTTCTGCTCTTGATCTTAATTCTCTTATTTTAAGCTGACCTATTTTATAAGATAAAGCTTGTCCAGGGTTAGCCATGTATCTTTCAATTTCAGATGTAATACCAGCCTCAGATTCAGCCTCATTATCCAAAGAATATTGTATTGCTTTTTCTCTTGTCCATCCTTTGGTGTGAATACCAGTATCAACAACTAGTCTAATAGCTCTATGCATTTCAGCACTTAACATACCAAAATACTGATAAGGATCCTTGTAAAGACCTAATTCTTCACCAAGTGATTCAGAATATAAAGCCCAACCTTCTCCATAGGCACTATACCACAAACTTTTTCTAAAAGACGGCAAAGAAGTATTCTCTTGCTGTAATGATATTTGAAAATGATGACCTGGAATAGCCTCGTGTAAAAAAAGGTCTTCATCAGAAAAATAATTGTATTCTTTAATATTAGGAATTGGAACGTAAAAAATTCCTGGTCTTGTTCCGTCTAATGATCCTGAGTTGTATTCAGCGCTTGCAGAAGCTTCTCTGAAAGCCTCAGTTCTTCTTACCTCAAAAGGTGTTTTAGGTTGTAGTCCAAACAACGAATTAACTTGAGGGGTCATTTCTTTATGAATTCTATTAAAATTTTCAATTACCTGACTTGGTTTGTCAAAAGGAATCAATTCATCTAATCCTCTTACATGGTTAAAAAACGATTTTAAATCTCCTTCGAATCCAACTTTATTTTTTACAATTTCCATTTCAGAAGAAATTTTTGCAACCTCACTTAATCCTAACTGATGAATTTCGTCTGCTGTCATTTCAGTAGTTGTATACAGTTTAATGGAGTAGTCATAATAATCAGATCCATCATCGAATACATCTATCCCACTCGAGTTTCTTCCTTTAGATAAATACTCATTTTTCATAAAATCATAGAGTCTCTGATATGCAGGTATAATTTTATTTAAAATCATGTCTTTGTACTTGTTAGACAAGATTAGTTTTTCTTGTTCACTAAAGGTTGATGGGAATTGTCTAATTGGACTATTAAATAAATTTTCCTCTAGATTCGTGTTTATAATCGTTTTTAACTGAGGAATAACTTTTTTAGTTAATGACTTTGGAAGTACATAACCATTTTCTACTCCCTCTCTCATCCTATCTTCAGCTGAACTTAACCAAATCAGGTAGTCATCTAATCTACTAAGCCAATCGTTATAATCCTTTGTAGTTTTAAAAGGTTGAGCGCTTAATCCAGCTGCGTATTGTCCAATGTTTAATTGTAGTGTCCACATTTGATTTATTGGTGTATACTGCTCTTTAAAAGTTAATCTTTCCAGGTTAGTATTACACTCCCACAACAATACTTTTTTACTTAAAATATCGTTCTTATTTAAATCACTATTATCAATTTCATTTAATTGACTTTTATAACTAGAATAAAATGTTTTTTCTTTATTTCTAAATTCATCTGTTAAATCGTTAGGTAAAAAATCATTATATCTTTTGTCTCCTTGACTAGTTGCGTTTAAAGGATATAACTTAAGACTTTCCTGATAGTAATTTTCAAAAACTTGATTAATTTCTAAAGATTGTTTATTGTTAGTTTGACAACTAAACATTGTCATAACAACGCTTAAAATAATTATTGTTTTTTTCATATTTAAAATATTTAACTAAAGTTAATTTATGAATCTGAATTTAAAGGCAAATTAAAAAAACATTTCTATATTTAAGAAATGAAGGCAATAAAATACTATTATCGACACTTCGGATTCTTTCCTTACGTTTTAGTTTGGTTTTTAAGAAACTGGATAGATATTCCAAGTTTTATTTCTTATCCTCTTGGACTAATAGCCATTTCATGGATAATTTTTGTTATCTATACAGTCGGCTTTAGAGATCAAGGATAATAATTATGAATAAAATTTCAAGATTAAATCTGCCTTTAAAAATTGGAATTTCAACTTTAATACTAGGATCTGGCCCGTTATTAATAATTTTATTTTTAGAAACATTAGGAATTATTGATGTTTCAAATCCTGTTGGACCTGGAATTCTAGCATTTTTAACATTTTGGCCTTCAATTATTTTAATAATTATTGGAGTCGTTAGAGAATCAATTAAAAAATAAACTGTTATTTAATAAGACCTTGCATTTTTTGTCCTATTTCCATTCCCCATTCCATAGACACTTTCATAGACTCTTGAGCTATTAAAGGGGCCTTTTCAGAAATCTTTTTTCCTATTGGAGAGCCAAACATTGAGATAGCTTCTTTTAAATCACTTTCAGTAAAGTGATTTTTATATACAGGAACCATTTTGTCAATTAAACTAGCTACCATTTCAGTTTTAAGATCTTTGAATTTTTCGTCGTCTACAGAAACACCAAACATATCTGCCATCTGGTTAAATGTTGAATCAAATGTCTGTATGTTTCCTTGAGCATTTAAAAATTCAGTTAAAAGATTTTTGTAATTATCATCTTGAGAAAATCCTAAATTAATAGAAAATAAAAAGATTAGAGTAAAAAGTGATTTTTTCATTTTTAATATTTTTATAAATATAAAACATTTTAACTGTAATGTTATTACAGTATCAAATCTCTCTATCAATCAGATCTGTAACCACATAATACCTAGGGTCATCTATAGATTGTTCAATACTATCAGCAATCATCGGATTAGCTTTTAAAAGTAAAACCTTACACTCGGGACTTAAATGGGTCAGTTTAACTTTCTTGTTTAAGCTTGTATATTTCTGGATTATATTTTCAATTGATTCAATTCCAGAGTGATCACTAACCCTAGACTCAATAAAGTCAATTTCTATATTTTTAGGATCATCTTTAATATCAAATTTAGAATTGAAATTCTGGATAGATCCAAAAAATAAAGGACCCCAAATTTCATAAACTTTAGTTCCATCATTTTTAAAACGTTTTCTAGCTCTAATCATTGTTGCATTTTCCCAAGCGAACACTAAAGCTGAAATAATAACTCCAACAATTACAGCAATCGCTAAATCTTGCCACACTGTAATGCCCGAAACTGTAATAAGAACAAAAGCATCAGATTTAGGTATTTTATGTAAAATCCTTAAACTACTCCATGCAAAAGTTCCTATAACTACCATAAACATGACTCCAACCAATGCTGCGATAGGAATTTGTTCAATAATACTAGATCCAAAAAGAATAAAACATAATAAAGAAATTGATGCCACAATTCCAGACAAACGTCCTCTTCCACCAGAATTAACATTTATAATTGATTGTCCTATCATTGCGCATCCACCCATTCCCCCGAAAAGTCCATTCAAAAAATTCGCTCCTCCTTGAGCTAAACATTCACGATTTCCACTTCCACGTGTTTGAGTGATCTCGTCGACTAGATTAAGAGTCATTAAAGATTCAATTAATCCTACTGCTGCTAGCAATACAGCTGTAGAGATTATCAAGTCCCAATGTCCATCTATTGTATAAATCAGCTCAAATATTTGAGCTTGAAACACAGGTAATCCACCTTTTAAACCTTCACCTCCTCCATCTGCAATAAATGATCCTACAGTTGACACATCTATATTACCTAAAACTGTAATTAATGCTACACTCACAATCGCTATTAAAGCTGCAGGAACTTTAGTAGTTATTTTTGGCAGATAATACATAATAAGCATAGTTACAGCAATTAATATAAGCATAGTATATAATTCTACTCCGCTTATCCATTGAGGACCATTAATTGAATTTTCCTGAAACAATCCTAACTGTGATAAAAATATCACAATTGCTAAACCATTTACAAATCCCATCATTACTGAATGAGGAATTAAACGAACAAATTTCCCTAATTTAAAAACACCAGCTAAAACTTGAATAAATCCAACTATCAATAAAGTAATAAATAACCAATGTAAGCCTAGATTATCAACAGGGTTCAACAAAGCTTCCCCAACTTCATTTCCTTTTTGAATCATATGAATCATTACAACTGCCATCGCTCCAGTCGCTCCTGAAATCATTCCAGGCCTTCCACCAAATAGTGCAGTAATTATTCCCATTATAAATGCACCGTATAGACCAACAAGAGGATCGATTCCGGCAATAAAAGCAAAAGCTACAGCTTCAGGAACCAAAGCAAGTGCAACAGTAATTCCTGAAAGAATATCGTTTTTAGGATTTTGACTAAAGTTTTTTAGTAATTTTTTCAAAAGAAAATATTTAAATTTTTAAAGCCGCAAAACTAATATTAATCCCATGTAATGAGGATTAAATACAATAAATTTCAAATATTTTATTTTATTCGAAAGCTGTAATATCAATTACTGACTATTTATCAATAATAAGTCATAAATATTGTCATATTAGTTATTACCTTTAATTATGGATAATTTAGAAATAGACAATAAATTAAATTTATTAACAAACAACTGGAAACTAATTAATAATAAAATTCAGATAAACCTTAAGTTTTCTGATTTTAATAAAGCTTTTGATTTTATGAAAGTGATTGCCAATGAATGTGATAGGTTAAATCACCATCCTCTTTGGACAAACGAATACAACAGATTGGAAATAATTCTTTTTACTCACGATAAAGGATCAATTACCGAACTAGATTTCAAACTGGCTCAAATAATTGATGAAAAATTAATTGATTTTATGTGAAGAAAAAACTAATAATAACGATTATAGTTGTTACAGTTCTCTACTTATGGGCTGAACTAGGAGTTGGAATATTTTTTCAAGACTCATGGGGAGGTGATTAACTAAACATTACTCGGTTTTATCAAAAAACATATTAAGATTCAAATCTCTTGAAATTAAATAAATTTTATCACCTTTTTCTTTACGTTTTCTAAGATTGTTTAATTTAATTTTTTCAGGCTCAGTTAATTTTTTCTCTAACAATGCTAATTCTTCAGGATTTCTAGGAAAATATAATTCATCGAATTTTTTGTATCCAATAAAAGGAAATGATGGTTGATTTACTTCAAACTCATCTCCATAACTTATTTCATTACTTTGAATTGACTTTAAAACTTCGTCCGAATTTGAATATTTATCCATATCAAGTCTTAAACAAACTTTATTTTCTTGATCAATAAACCATAGACAGTTTGAGATTCCTACAATTTGTCCTAATGAGTTTTTAATTTTTTGTTGATTTTGTATTGACTTTAGGAAACTTGATTCCAAAAAAGATATAGATCCCCTACTGCTGTTGTAACCAGTATAATGATCCTTATTAAACTCTTTAACTGTAACATAATACTTTATTTCTTTCCAATTTTTTATAGTTTTTAAAAAAGGGAAAAATAAATTTTTTCTAACTATTCCTTGACTATTCAATCTTATCTCGTAAAAAGAAAGTCCAATTAAAATAATTAATATTAGTATTGTATAGATATTTAATAAATCTAGATCACTCTCAACAAATAAAAAAAAAAGAAAGAATAAAGAAAATATTAATAATTTGTAATTCACCTCTCTTGATTTAATTTCTTTCATATTTTAAATTATAATTCTTAAATATATTAAAAACATATGATAGCGAATGTTTAAGCTAATTTTAAATAAAAACTTATATTTAAAAAATGGACAAAAAATTTATCTTAGCCTGTATCATTTTAATGTATGTATCTTCTGTTTATTTCATATTTAGAAGTCAATATGCAATGGGTGGCTTTCAAATATTAATGGGTTTATTATTAACTTATTTATACAATAATAAAAAATAAGTTTGAAATTAAACGTTTACAAAATTAATGCATTCACTGATAAAATTTCTAGTGGGAACGCTGCGTGTGTAATCCATTTAAAAACATGGCTTGATGATGAGTTACTTCTTTCTATAAGCAAAAAAAATGCTGTAACTGAAACGGCTTTTTTTATATTTAAAGATGATAAGATTCATTTAAGATGGTTCACTCCTGACATAGAAATGGATTTATGCGGACATGCTACTTTAGCCACAGCACATTGCTTAAATTCTATTTTGAAATACCCTAAAAGTTTGATGAAATTTGAAACCAAAAGTGGAGAAGTTACTGTTGATTATAAAAACGGCAGATACCATATGGATTTTCCATCAAGAATCGCTGTGAAATCAAAGTTGCCAAAACTAATATCTGACTCTTTAAACCTTCAACCCTTAGAGGTTTACAAATCAAGAGATTACTTATTGATATACAAATCTGAAGAAGAAATTAAAAGAATTAAAATTAACACCCATTATTTTAATCAAATAAATTTAGATCCTGGAGGAGTTGTTGTCACTTCTAAAGGGACTAATTCTGATTTTGTATCCAGGTATTTCACTCCTCAATCTACAATACTTGAAGATCCAGCCACTGGATCATCTCATTGTTCTCTAATTCCTTTTTGGTCTAAAAGGTTAAATAAAACACATTTAACATCATTACAATTGTCAGATAGAGTTGGTGAATTTGAGTGTGTTAATAATTCCAATAGAGTTACTGTTATTGGGAGTGCAATAACACATTCTCAGAAAATTATTGAAATAAATAAAACTAATTACAACTAGCCATGTACTTATCCCAGTTTTTGTTTGTAGGTGCGTTAGGAAAGTAATAACATTCTTTTTCTCCATTTGGATAAGTTAAATTCTTCCAAAATCCAGTTGGTATATGCACTCCAGTGGTTCTAACTTCACAGCCTCAAAAACAAGTTCTATTCTAACTCTAATACTTCCAAGTGATGCGGACCAGTCTCTAACCTGTTGTTCTAATTGAGCCCACTCTCCTCTATTTAGATCGTCAATTTGCATAGCACAGTTTATAAACGAAAATGTCTTGTTTAAATTATCTTCGGAGTCACTAAAAGTTGCTGCAGGTGCAAGATGACCTTTATCCCACTCGTTTTTATAATAATCATCATTATCACTAGTTTTAACACCAGATTCTAAGTAAAAATCTTTATTACCTCTATCAACATTTTTGGGTCTATTTGATACAGAATATTCTATCCAATTTGGTTGCTCATAAACTTCATTATAAGAAACTGTAAAAATACCCTTGTTGATAATAACTTCTTCCCTTAAATCTGGAAACACACAACAATCTACCTTTACATCATCACAGGAAAGTAAAATTAGAAATAAAAATATTCTTAAAAACAATTTCATTTATTAAAATTAAAAAAGTAAAATTAACATTACGTTTGTTAAAAATTTAAAAAAATGAAAAAAATATTATTAACGTTATTTATTCTAATTCCATATCTTAACATATCTCAAGAAGTTCAGAAAGTTGAAGTTATAAAATCAGATTCTCAAATTGAAAAACTAAATGAATTATTGGGT
>Ga0209502_10003527_pt1 | contig 12220 bp, 12 predicted proteins | sample ArcticOcean_MG_C_10_FD_187442 | JGI IMG/M metagenome (GOLD analysis project Ga0209502, IMG submission 187442) | Marine microbial communities from western Arctic Ocean - ArcticOcean_MG_CB11_90 (SPAdes) (version 2) | ecosystem: Environmental > Aquatic > Marine > Oceanic | place: Arctic Ocean...
ATGCAGCCTATGGCGGCATGTATATTTTTATGGCCATACTGTGGCTGTGGGCAATAGAGGACATTCGCCCAACAACTTGGGATATCGTGGGAGCCAGTGTAGCGCTAATAGGCATGGCAATTATTATGTTTGCGCCACGCACCACATAAGAAGATGGCCAATTGGACTCGCACCGCTCGCTGGAACAGCTTACACGCCGCTTCGCTCTGTTCCAGCTGCCAATCACCGCGGCGTTACGCTTATAAACGCACCAGGCATCGCAATAGATGTTCTGCTAATTATCGATATGCAAGATGCTTCATTTTATGAGTCTGATACATTCGACTCTAACGGAATAATTAGTCGAATTAATCAGTTATCTGAGTATCTCTGTGCTAACGAGGGACGTGTAATCTTTATCCAGCATGACGGTACTGCGGAAGAAGGCCTGAGCCCAAACACTTCAGGGTGGGAAATACTTTCAGCTCTTACTAGGACTGATTTGGATATTATCATTAGAAAAACCACAAATGACGTAGGTTACAACACGGAACTACATGACGTCCTAGCTGGAATAAATCCTGAAAAATTAATTATCTCTGGCTGGGCTACTGATTTCTGTGTTGACACAACTGAACGCTCGTCGGTGAGTCACAATTATAATGTCGTCGTAGCATCCGATTGCCACCCCCTAAGTAATAGGCCTCATCTTCAGGCTGAACAGATTATCGAACATCATAACTGGGTTTGGAGGAACTTAATTACCCCTGCGAAAGAAGTTGAGGTCTCTGGTATATCTGATGGGATGTTGACCTTAAGAGTAGAAGAATGTTAACTCAATTGTGCCAAAGCGTTCCGGCGATCAAGCATTTGGGAGCCTCAATCACAGGAAAAATCACACGACGAAATCTCGAGATTTGTGAAACAATCCAAATTTTTAGGACTAGCCAGCATAAACAATAGTGGGTAAGGATTATGAAGGGTTTTATTGAGTTTGTATTAGGCAACTTCACGCTAACGTTCCTAGTTATTGGCTTATTTTTCTCACTTTTTGTTCTTTCTATCAAACAAAAGCCACTGGATAGACAACAGATTATTGAAGCGTTTTTTTCTTATTTCCTACTGTTTAGCATAGGGCTTAGTTTTTTATACAATTTCATTTTCCACGTATTTTTTGCAGAAATGGCGGCATCTTTTATTGGCTGGGAAAATAGCCCGTTTCAATACGAAGTGGGTTATGCCAGCTTGGGCTTTGCTATTGTAGGAATAATTGCGTTTAAACAAAGCTTAGGTTTTAGAGCTGCGGCGGTAATAGGACCATCATTTTTCCTTTGGGGGGCAGCTGGGGGGCACATATATCAAATGATAACAGCACACAACTTTTCACCCGGGAATGCCGGGATTATATTTTGGACAGATGTCATTCTGCCAGTAATAGCTTTTGCGCTACTGCATCAACAGTACAAGCAGGAAAAGGTTGTTTTTCTCAACCGGCAATAAGCCTCAGCGTATAACACCGCAATCAAACGCAGCGGACTATAGCCGCCACTCATTTGGGCGTTAAGCCGAGAAACTAAGGGCAACCTTGTATGATGAAAAAACTCTCAATCGCTCTCCTAACCACGATTTTCCTAGTGTCAGGGATACTTCACTTCACCCATGACTCAGAGTTAGTGAAAATCACGCCCTTGCCCTATGCGTACGCGATCGTATGGTTTACAGGAATTGTGGAGTTCGTCTTTGCGGCTTTCTTGCTGCTACCTAGGTATCGTCGAGCTACAGGCATACTAATAAGTATATTTGCTTTGGCAGTTCTGCCGGCGAATATAAACATGGCGATAAATGACATACCTATGTTTGGCAGTCACGTAGATCCCTTGGGAGCATGGATAAGAGTATTTTTACAGTTTCCATTTATTGCTTGGGTTCTCTGGTCTACCGGTTTTTGGCGTCATGATCGAATGGCCTAACAGGTCAAGGCATTGGAAAAGTACTGGATACTTTGCCCACCCTTGAGGCTATATGTCTCGGAGAATTGAACCTTGGGTGTCGTAACTTTACAAGGATACATCGTTGTCCCTGATACTGACCTTGCATCAGTGCAAGATGTACTTCTAGAACATATTGAGCTAACTCAGCGAGAACACGGCTGCTTAAATTTCACCGTATCTCAAAATACTGAGAATAAAAATCGCTTCAACGTGCATGAAAAACTTGTTAATCGTGCTGCATTCGAAGCACATCAAAGGAGAGCTAAAGACTCACGCTGGGTTCATATAGCAGCTAATATTGAACGGCACTACCAAATCAGCGAAGATAGCTAAATATGAAAGAAGAGAACATTCAGCGCGGGTTCGCAAAGGCGGGTACCGTGAAAATTGCGTTCCAGACATCAGGAGATGGACCTCCACTCGTATGTTGTCACGCCATGGGGTGGGATCACACGTTATGGGATGATCACAGAGATCGATTTTCCAGCGCGCATCAATTAATTACCTTTGATCAACGAGGGAGCGGTGATTCAGATCATCCGTTATCTGTACATAGTGATAAAAGTCCGTACAGTACAGAGAGCTTTGGTCAAGACCTTCGAGCCGTATTAGATGCACTCGACATCGAGAAAGCTGCAATCCTTGGGTATTCCATGGGAGCAGCATCAGCGCTTAGCTTTTCGACACAGTGGCCGAAAAGAGTTGAGCGATTAGTTTTAGTTTCGGCCATGGCTTCACGATTACCTGAAGCTATCATCCAGAGGGCGAAGGTTATAGAAGCAATACTTGAGCGCGATGGGCTAAGAAAGGCTTATGAATTTTATTTTTCTGGACCGTTGTTCGAGGGAGAGTCCGATAAACCAGAATTTAAGAAGCAAATAGAAAGCGTGGTTGAAAAGGCTACATCTCATGGCTTTCAGGGGTGTTTTCGAGTCACCATTGATAGACCTTCAATGGTTGATGCGTTGAAAAACATACAGGCTCCCACACTAGTTATTGTAGGAGAAAGGGATAAGCATTACATGACTGAAGCAGATCTGTTAGTTGCACACATTTCAGGTGCAAAGAAGTTTGTAGTTAAAAACTCCGGTCATGCTTTAACGGTTCAATCTCCTGATATATTTGAAAGCAAAGTATTGAGGTTTTTAGCAGAATAACTCTTAACAAGTTTGTCAATGGGGATTTTTCGCTTCGCTCTAAAAACGCAGTAAAAAATCGTTAAACCGCTTAATATCTGACCAAAATACCTGTTTTTTTACACCACTACGGCAGTCATTTTTTAGTTCTCTGCATTTACAGCTCTTCCCCTTGCATTTCTCTATCGCACTCTTACATTTACGATTCCGTAAGCTACCCTCCCGCAGTTGACTATTCTCTACGTAGCCATCGTAGTGTACTATGCATTTCTGGTTGATCGTGCAGGCAGAGGAAATCGAGGTCTTTAGGACTCTCGGCCATTTAACCAGCACAGGCTGCTGAGACGCGCTTCCAGCTCGCCCTAGTTGCAAGCGTTAGGTGTCTAGTCTTTACGCGGTAATATTGTTTTTAACAGAAGGCTAGGAGAAAAAATGCAGATCATAAACAAGCTTAATCAAATAATGGAATTAGAGCTGGCAGGTGTTGTGAGATACACTCATTATTCGCTAATGATTTATGGATATAATCGTATCCCAATTGTTAGCTGGATGAAAAACAATGCAGCAGAAGGCTTAGACCATGCTCATCGAGCTGGTGAAATGGTAACTTTACTTGGCGGGCATCCATCATTAAAAATTGGAAATTTATTAGAAACCGAAAATCACGATATCGGTGATATTCTCCGTGAAAGTTTAGATCACGAAAGAGCAGCGTTAGACTGCTACTACGAGTTATTGAAATTGGCTGAAAAAGAAAAAAATATATTGGTTGAAGAATACGCAAGAGAAATGATCACAAGTGAAGAATTACACCTTGACGAAGTGAATAAAATGTTAAGGAAGCCAGGTGATGTTGAGCCATTTAAAACCACCTAACCAACAGCTTAAAGCAAAGGACGCCGCATGCGGCGTTCCTTAGCTGGGCGTTAAAAGGCCTGACATGCAACCGAAATACTTATTTTTCCACACCACTAAGGCAGCAATTTTTCAGCTCTATGCATTTGTAGCGCTTCTCTTTACACTTCTTTACATCAATCTCACATTCGCGATTCCGCAAGCTGCCCTCGTGGGGGGTACTATTTTCTACATAGCTGTCGTTGTGTGCTATGCATTTCATATTGATCGTGCAGGCAGAGGAAATCGAGGAGATTAATTAGGCAATGTTAAGCTGGATTAAGAATCAAATCAGTATTAGGCGTGCCGGAGCAAGATGCCTGCATCGGAAGAACGGCACTTTCGAGTTCAATGATCAGCCACTGCCCAAATTTAGCCAACAGCTGCGGGAGAACGGGCACTGTATTCTCAGGGGCGTATTTTCCAGCGACGAGATCCGTCACCTCGAGGATGACATATCAAGGGTATTCCATCAGGATCCGCCAGACGGGCGACCCAATAGTTATATCGAAGAAGGCGGCGACATGTTTCGCTACCAGATGTTCAATCGCAGCGCTCTCTGTCAACAGGCGATTGCACACCCCTCAATATTAAGCACGGTGGAGCCACTACTGGGAAATGACTGTCATGTAATCTCCAACACTGCCTGGCGTAATCCTCCCGACCAAAAAAGCAAGGACTTCTATTGGCACATTGATGGGGGGCCGCACGTGCCGCTACCCAGGGGTGCACGCTGGCCCGTCAACCTGCCTTTTCCGGTCTTCGTCATTGGCACACATATCTTCCTAAAAGACTGCACCTTTGAAGATGGCCCCACAGGAGTGATTCCTGGCAGTCATAAATCAGGCTGCTTCCCTCCCGAAGAAGAGCGATGGAGCGATCTTCTAGAATTTGAGGGTAATCGCTGTGAAGCTCAAATCGCTCAGAAAGGCGACGTTGGAATGTTTGTGTCCGATGTCTGGCACCGTCGTATTCCTCCGGGCGAGGGCTCAACAGGACGGTTCTTCCTACAGACAAACTACGCCCGGCGCGACATCGCCCAACGCATCTTGACCACTCAGGAACTTAATTCTGTCAGCACATCGGCCCGCGAGAGAGTAACCAGCCTGCGACAGCAGCAGCTGCTAGGGCTACACCCGGAACATTACTACGATTCCTAGCGCCTTTGCGGCCACTCGAGTGTAAGAGTCAAGGCTCAGATGGCTGTCTAAACTCTAGAAATACAGGGTATGACAGGTTAGACCCTATTTGGCCGAGTGCATCGAAAATGGCGACGACACAAAGGCAGCACCGAGCAACTGAAAGCCTATAACAATGGACGGCAGTTGGGCCCTGCAGGTACGGGGTAGCGTTGCGTCTAGAGTAGATTGGTGACCGATCATACGCCAAACTGCACCCGATATTTCGCTGACCACCCTACGACTGCTTCCTGTAATCAGGGTCGTTGCCAGGGCCACCGGTTGTTCATTTCCAAGGCAGTAGTCCAGCCAATAATAGTGCGGATTACGATCATCAAGATAAGAATTTCAAGATTTTCCAGGGTTGGGTCGAACGTGACCGTCTTGATAATGGCTGCCACCACCAACAATTCCAGCGTCAACGCGTGCCCCCGTTCGATCTTAAACCCTGTGAAATTTTCTTCCACAGCCAACGCTCGGAATCGAAGCAAGTAACGTATCGCGGCGAGCATGAAGCCGGCAACGATCAACGCGACCGCGAACACATTGACGGCTTCGCCAGGGATTGCAGCGCAGTAGCTTAAACGGAGTCCGCAAATGAGCGGGAATGGTGCAATGGCCATTGTTGACCGACACTGTTAGTTGTTCCTTGTCATTTTGCAAGTACCGTCATTAGAAACGGGGTGTCGTAAGCTGAGCGTCTCTAGCACTGGCAAACGTATCTACTGATCACACTTATTCCTCGCTATTATTTTATCAGCACGGTTTTGCAAGTGCTTTTTTCTTCTTAGAAAATCAAATCCATCATCAGCCATTGGAATAGTGTTTATCTTTTTCTTTTCCTTTGTCTTAATACGCGCCTCATCCACACTCTGCGCTCGGTTGTTTTGACCCGCTATCATATAAACCATATACACTAATACCCCCCCCGTGAGGGCGATCCACTTGATAACATAGGACCAAACTAAAAACGACTGATCGCCCGAACGCTCTGCATAATCCAGATACTCTCCGTGAAAAGTATGTACGGCAATAACCAGCGCAGAAAGCGCCAGCAAACCCCGCCAACGTGGTTTCAACCAGAGCAGCAGGGAGCTAATCAAGGTGAATTTTAACAGTTGGTTGAGCATGAGCTAGCTCAAGCCCAGCGCAATAAGCAAGGCCACCGCGGCAGACTGCTTCAGACTTGTCTTTACGTTATCTTCTTCCGCCCGAACGACAATCTCAATCTCATCCTCTGTGAAATCTTCAAACGGCTTCTGAGAAAGAGCAATTCTGACCTTTGCCTGCGTAATTGCCCTCTCTCGGATTTTCGAGCGATAACGATTCATCAGACCTTCCTTTACTGCACCGATTCTTTTCATGACCCAGAAAGCTCTCCCCTATCCATTATCTGCCGCATTCCATCCAAACATCTGGCATCTTCAATGTGCCCTTTCCAATGACACTATAGCATTACCAAATTTAGAGCGTCATTACAGGCAGCGCGATCTGCCATTAATGATCAATCTTCGATGCATCTCTCATCGGATCACAGCAACCAAATGGCCGATAGGCGGTTCGTAATCGGAGTTTGATGCCCTGTTAAGCGAGAACTACCGAGCAAAAGTCAGCTCATCCGACGTGAAACGCGGGCCCGAAATGCGTGTTAATGCGGTTTTTACATAACAATCGCCAATTTCCCGCAAAAATATCCTGCGCCATGCCCCCACCGACGCATTTTTGATGTACTATTTTTGGGCTACGCCCTTTAACATTTTGATAAAAATACAAACCGTATAAAGCTTGCAGTCTACTTAAAATCTATGAAAAAATGTCTTATCGTATTAGGAATGCATCGCAGCGGAACATCCGCATTCACGGGTATTCTCGACCTTCTCGGAGTGAATCTCGGCACCAAAATGCTCGAGACACAACCTGACAATCCTACGGGTTTTTTTGAAAACAAGTATGTAGTGCTGGCTAACGACTGCGTCCTTGAAACACTTAATTCATCGTGGGATGACACCTATCCCCTCCCTCAAGATTGGCTAGGCAGATTTGAGGATAGTCAACTGCAGGTCGATATCCGCTCTTTTCTGCGGACAGACATTGTCGACGACCAGCTTTATGCTCTCAAAGATCCCAGATTGTGTCGGCTTCTTCCGCTATGGCTACCGCTATTGTCTGCGGAAGATATCTCCCCACGTTTTGCCATTATCATTCGAAATCCATTGGAAATCGCGGAATCGTTGTCACTCCGAAACGGCTTTTCAACCGAGAAATCGCTAATCCTCTGGATGCAATATATGCTAGATGCCGAGCGGCACACTCGGCACCTTCCACGAGGCTTCATTAAGTTCGAATCGCTGCTGAATGATCCGCAAAAAAGTGTTGCAACGGCATTTCGAAATACCGGCTTGGAGCTACCAAATCCTTCAAATTTAACCGCCCAAGACCTGTCGCACTTCCTCGACGGAAATTTACGTCACCATAATATTTCAGATGGGGAATTCAATGCACGCTGCCCTAATATTGTTGCGGACTACTATCGGCTGCTATGCGAAATTTCTGAACACGAAATCGCCACTCCCCAGAACATCAGAAGATTAGACGAACTGAGCCATCAATTCGACAATTTTCAGGCATTATTTTACAATGCTGATGTCCTGAAAAAGAGCTCACTTGCAGAACACAAAAGCTCACCGGCCTGGTATGAGGAGGCGCTCAAAAATACTAAAGTACAGCTTGAAAAAGACAAAATATACCGTGAATACCGCTACATCGCCAACACGAGATATTTGTACACGCAAGTTGCACACTTGGAAAAAATAATTGACAGCCCAGCGTGGCGTGTCTATAAAAAATATCAAACATCAATCGAGAAACTTCTACCTGAAGGCACACGTCTTCGAAAACTACTCCAACAATTCAAACAGTCGTTAGGCCCCGTTCTGAACGTTAGACTCCCTGCCTTTGTTCGCCACGAAAAAATTCCATCTCACGCGAAATCAGAAACTCTCAAGAAACGCGAAACTGTATCATCACAATTACCCAGCGAGGATACCTCTAGCGCCGACGACACTCCAACGTGGGATCGACTAATTTTTAAGGTGTCGGCCAAACCCTCCGTGAGCATCATCATCCCCGTATTTAACAACTGGCGCTTTACTTATAAATGTTTGCGGTCAGTTGTCAAACATACACAAGGCAGCTATGAAATTATCGTTGTCGACAACAACTCCACAGACGTAACCCCGCAGTTATTATCAGACACGCAGGGCATTCAAGTTATCACCAATACGTCAAACGAAGTATTTGTGAACGCCTGCAATCAGGCCGCACGGCAAGCCAAGGGCGACTACCTGCTCCTACTGAATAACGATACAGAGGTGACGCCAGACTGGCTCGATGCGATGTTGGCGCCTTTTTCTGATGCGGATACCGGCATAGTCGGGGCCAAGCTCTTATACCCCGATGGTTCCCTGCAAGAGGCCGGCGGTATCATTTGGCGAGACGGAACGGGCTGCAATTATGGGCATGGAGACAACCCTAACCTGCCACAGTACTCCTACCGAAGAGTCGTCGATTATTGCTCTGGTGCTTGTCTTATGATCCCTCGGAACCTGTGGGAAAAAATCGGCGGCTTCGATCAACGTTATGCGCCGGCCTATTACGAGGACACGGACCTTTGCTTTACCGTTCGGGCATTAGGCTACAGGATAATCTACCAACCTGAAGCGTTAGTCTTACATTATGGCGGCGCGTCTGCCGGCAAGGAGACCAGTTCTGGCTATAAACGGTTCCAAGAAATTAATCGGCACAAGTTTGTAGAGAAATGGGCAGAGGTGCTCGATCAAGACCATGTTTTTAGCTCCGAAGGGGTCACCAAGGCGCGGGAGAGGCTTGGCGATAAGCACATTCTCATCATCGACCACTATGCTCCGACGTTCGACAAGGATTCTGGGTCCGTACGCATGCTTAGCATGTTGCAGATCCTGCAGAAAATGGACTACAAAGTCTCTTTCTGGCCTGATGATCTCACTTATGATCCAAGGTACACAAAGACGTTGCAGGACCTTGGCATCGAAATCCACTACGGCGATCTAAGCTTTGAGGATTTTATCAGGGAACAGGGCAACAACTTAGACGCCGTGCTGATGTCCCGCCCAGCGACGGCAAAGAAATACTTACAACTGGTCAAGAAGTACTCAAACGCCCAGACTATTTTCGACACGGTAGATCTGCATTTCGTCCGTGAACAGCGGCGTATGGAGCTGGAAGTTCAAGACTGGAAAAATCTTGAGTTTTTCTTGGCCGAAGAAGCGGACTCTACACTCGTTGTCAGTCCAACGGAAAAAGAAATTCTCGCCGCTGAAAATTTTGCCGACAAAGTCTCAGTGGTCTCAAATATCCACTCGCTAGAGCCGTGCATTAATAGCTTTGAGGACAGGCATGGCTTGATGTTTATCGGGGGTTTTGCTCATCCACCGAACGAAGAAGGAATTGTCTGGTTCATTGAATATATTCTGCCACTTATTCGGAAAAAAATTCCTGACATTCATCTAACGATCGTCGGAAGTGACACAACGGAAAGACTACGCGCCATGGAATCGCCTACGATTACAGTGACAGGCTATGTAGAAGATGTGTCCTGTTATTTCAGTGATAGTCGGGTTTTTGTCTCGCCTCTATTACATGGGGCGGGCGTTAAAGGCAAAATCGGACAAAGCTTTTCTTACGGCTTACCCGTAGTGACTACTAGTATTGGTGCCGAAGGCATGCATCTAACGGACAGACATAATGCCCTAATTTCTGACAGTGAGACGGAGTTTGCAAGTAAAGTCATCGACTTATACACAGACAAGTTCCTGTGGCAGCAGATTTCCACCAACTGCCGACAGGTGATCAGGGAGCAGTTCAGCGCCGACACTATTCGTGCTGCACTTGAAAAAGTACTACAGCCAGACTCAACTTCTCGCAAAAAAAAAGGTACATTAGCGCGGCCGGTCATCCTGCATTGCCATCTGTTTAAAAATGCCGGCAGCACATTGGACTGGAGCTTACACAAACAGTTTGGTTCCACATTCGTGGATCACCGTGATGGTGACAGTATGCGGTTAGGAGCCGACTTCCTTGGCCCGTATATAGAAAGCAATGCAATGCTGGCCGCTATCTCAAGTCATGATGTCCGGTTTCCTCTTCCTGACTCAAGGAATTTCGAGCTTTTACCCGTTATCGCGTTGCGTCATCCAATCGATCGGGCACGCTCCGTTTACGACTTTGAGCGTCGGCAGGAAGCCAGCACTCCCGGCGCCATTAAAGCGAAGGATCTATCCTTTGCCGACTATATACGCTGGAGAATGCTGCCGGACGTTGGGTCGACTATTCGCAACTTCCATTGCGCCTTTTGCACCAGCAATTTCGACAGCGAGATAGGTGAACAGGGATATTTAGACAGTGTCGCGCTTCTCACCAGGACACCATTAATGCTGATTGTCGAGCGCTACGATGAAAGCATGCTACTCCTTGAGCACCAGCTGAAGCAGCACTTTCCCGCTATAGATCTTTCTTATATTCGCCAGAATGCAACACCCGACCGAGAGGACGACCTCGAACAGCGGATACAGAACGTATTTGACCAACTAGGACCAGAACTTACCGTCGAGTTTCGAGAGAAAAATCACTGGGACATGAAACTGTATGAAGATGCCCAAGCCATCTTTGTCGAACGGCTGGGCTCGCTTCCTAGGATTAAGCATTTACTGCATGATTTCCAGTCTCGATGTCGATTTTTATCGACTGAGTTGCGCGAGTGAAGGGTGAGCCTGTTGATCTAGGTCACATGCGGCACTCATCTCTGGGATTGTGAGCAATATTTTCTATGGCAGTTCGGACATAGGCACCGATAGTGGCCTGCTACTGGCTGCATTTCCAGATGGCTTAACTGAAAGCAAGGCAATCTGCATGCTCGACAACGGCCCAGAAGATAGTTTCGGCCGACTTAATGGCTCAGTGAGCCTCTACCCTCTTAGTCACTATGCCAACAAGTATCGCTTTGTATATGTTCCCGACGGCTTAGCAGCCGCGCAGCCGTAATAGCGACGTTTTTAATTTCCCAGTCGGCACCGTGATCGCCAAAACCTTCACTACTCAAGCTGATTGGCGGATTGATAGTAGCCCCAAGACATTATTGAGACACGCCTGCTGATCCATGGCAACGAAGGATGGGCAGCACGCTCGCTAAACAAGGACTATGCGTATGAAAGCGGAATAGACAACCAGCTGGATCACTGGACCGACAGCGGCATATTCGCCGGTGCACCGAGCGACAAAAGCACCATCTTAACTATTGCGATGTAGGGAGACAAAAGTGCTAATCTCGATGATCGTGCGCGGGGTTAGCTCGACATTAATTGTGTCCACTGCCATCAACCTCTCATCGGCGCTGCGGATACATCAGGATTATTCTTAGAGTATTACCGCGCGCTCAACGTGAAAGTAGGCGAATGTAAACCGCCGGTAGCGTCGGGCGATGGCTCGGGAGATCTAAAGTACGATATCGTCCCCGGTGACGCGGCAGCATCTATCCTGCATTATCGTATGGACTCGGCTGAGCCCGAAGTACAAATACCAGAGGTTGACCGCACTATTATTCATGCTGAGGGGCTCCAGTTGATTGGCGATTAGATCAATGCGAGGGATCTTGTGGACTGCAAAAAACAATAACGTCTAATAGATTAGGAGTTGTCAGGAAACAAGACCTTCACGTTAGACACCTCCACAGGCGCCATGGCACTCATTTCGCCTCGTCTTTTCCAAAGATAATCGTAGCGGACCCGATGGTCGCCAAAGCCACTCACCGCGGAACTCAATACTGAACTGATACCATCGCAATCAAGCGTGTCGCAATGGTCCCTCAATGTCACCAGCAGTCTTTGAATATGGCCAAACGGTAAGCATTCCTCTTCCGCACGCATAATCATCGGATGTCCGGTCCCAGCCACTTTAGTCCCAAGCAATAACTCTTCATGCAGTTTTTCACCCGGGCGTAGTCCAATAA
>Ga0209502_10003530_pt1 | contig 12216 bp, 10 predicted proteins | sample ArcticOcean_MG_C_10_FD_187442 | JGI IMG/M metagenome (GOLD analysis project Ga0209502, IMG submission 187442) | Marine microbial communities from western Arctic Ocean - ArcticOcean_MG_CB11_90 (SPAdes) (version 2) | ecosystem: Environmental > Aquatic > Marine > Oceanic | place: Arctic Ocean...
AAAGAATAAGAATCCATAGGAAAAAATCTGTTCAGGGCATTTAAAAAAACTTACGGCGGCGAACAAACAAGAAAGGCCGAGTAGCGAAAGAGAAAAGGTTTTCAATATGAGATCCAAAGATTCGCCACCCGGAGTAGCCGTAATGGAACCAAATGGCTCCCACGACTCTCGAGGATAGAAGTAGCAGGGTATAGCAACTACTAAAGAGCCTCTTATCCAAGCCCACGACTTTGGAAATTCAGGCGATTTTGCGAAAAAATCTGAAAATGAAGTTCGGTCAGCTTCGCCAAAATGGACTGCTGTTAATATTAAAAACGATAAAACTGTGAGAATTGGAGCCAGCATAAGGCCGATCCATGCAGCCACCATTAATGAGAGATACCAGCCTACCCTCTTCCAGGCATCAAAGTAGTTTCGATTGGCCGCATTTTTTTTAATGATCACGATGTCCATCGCACCATGTGCCATACCCAAAACCAAGAGTCCCACTACCCATATGATACTGGAAAAATCATACGGAAAAAACTTGCTGACCAACCATAAAATGATGAGCTGGGTGATGGGTAAAAAAAATAAAAACGCCTGTTTTGCAGGCGCTTTAGGATTATTTGACATCTAGGAACCCTTCTAAGGTAAACGCTCTTCAGAATTCATTTTAGAGAGAACCTGCGCGGCCATAACGGATGCCACACCAAACCCTACTTTATTAATGATATCTGCGATATTGTATGCTATCTCGCGAATACTTTCATTCCCGGTAAGAGCCAACAGGAAACCGATCGGATAGATGATCCAACCAATCGCGATGAATTTCTTCATAACATTTAAGTAGCCTTTGAACTCGTCAGAAAATTTCTCCGCAGCTTGTGTTACTTGGCCGTAAAGCGTGACCACAATTGCTACCCAGAACACACAGGATACGATGTAAAAACCCCACCATGAGACACCACCGATATCACTAGTTTCTGCTATCCAAGCCGTTACCAACATGGCTAAAGAAATAAATCCTAACTTCCAGAAGAGACCATTGCTCTTTTTACTGAGGGCGAGTAGCAACGGGAACTCCAAAACCATTAAGGGAACGGTAATTAACCAGTCGATGTATCGATAGGCCGTTGGGAAAGCTTCAAGCTCTCCTATGGAGACCGTCCCGTCTTCAGCTATAGTAATAGCATTAGCCAGCGACTCGGCGTAGATGGTAGACATTCGATAATAGTGAAAACAGGCTACACCACAGATGATTCCTGCAACAATAGCGACTTTTTTGTAAGTCGTTGTAAGGGAGCTTTGCATCATAAACAGATACAATGAGCCAGCCCCCATTCCGACGATTCCGAGCCAAAAAAGGTAAAGAGTAATACCTTCCGGGCTCAAACCCGCCTGTAATGCTTTTAACGTTACTGACATTTCCATAGCGGTTTACGTTCATCCTCGTTTTTTTAAATACAACTTATTTTTAGATGGTAATATGATTAAAAATCATAATGTGTTTATTGATAAGGCTTTATCTTCTTTTTTGACCAAGCTTTTTTTAATTTAGCTAATACGAAAATCTCTGATTGCTAGGAATTTTCTTTTGGCGGGAGGGCCTTGAAGGCGCCTTTGGACCGGAGCGGAGGGGGGTGAAAGGGGGGTGAAAATCGCCGTGGGCGGGGTCTTGGCAAACAGGGATTCGATGCATCGGTAAAATCCATCGTATCCGCCCTCCCAGCCTGGCATGTTGTAGTTGCCCGTCTGGATACCGTGGACCGCCAGTTCATCGAGAAAGCAACACCGTCTCTTTACCGTGGTATTTCTATCAACCCCGTCGCATTTCTCTATCAGTGTGTCTTTTTCTCTGACACGCCATTTCCAAATAACATTCTGTAAACTTCTTTGGCTGAGCGATTCTTCCCTGTGCTTTCGTTGAACCACGGTGAGCCACCTGGGAAAATCATGTCCTTGGGGATTTTTTTACCGGCCTTAACCCATTCTTCAAATGTGGGGCCGCTTTTGTTCTTATCTGCCTCCATGTTCTTAGTGATCCACTTTGCCAGCGTGCTGCTGCCCATGCCATAGTCACCAGGGAGTTGGCGTAGGTCCCGGGTCTGTATCGTTGGAGGGTTTCCCCAGTGTGCTGGATAAGCTTTTTTATTTGGTGCTACTTTTTTCACGTTTACCCTAGCGGTATCGGTGAAATCGTTGACCTTGATAGCGTCTATTACGGGAAGATTTTTTAGCTGAAATCCAACGGAGTAATGCTCGTATGGCTTATTCCTTATTTCAGTGGTTTCGACCAGTTTTTTAAAAATCACCTTACATGAACCTGCTGGAATCTGGTGCCTTTTCAATGGCTTGGGAACGTCTGGGAATAAGGCATCTGAATGCTGATTGTTGACCCAGCCCTCCAGTCCTTTCTGGGTTACATCGTCGGCAAAGGTGAAAATTGCCGATGAAACAGGGAAGTCCTTGTTCTTGTTATCAATGATGACTAAGAGAACGGCTTTCTTGTCCGTGAAAACGTAATAAATCCCGGTAGAAGTGGGACCCATCATCGAATAACCTGTTACTTTTTTTAAACAATCTTTGGATTTTATATCTAGAACTTTGCTCGGCTTTGCGTCCTCCGCAGACAGCGCAGAGGATGACATGGCGACAAGCGCTGAGGTGAGTAAAAGGGATTTAATGGTGAATGATAGTTTCATAGAATTATTGTTTGGTTCTGCTGTTCATTGACGAGTTAGGCTCTCATTGTGACATAATATTTCGATTTTTAAGCTATTTAGGGATAGATCGCAGGGTGAAGTAGGCTTGTAGAGAGTCCAAGTGGAGGTTCCTTGTAGCGCATATTTCAACAAGAAGCACGGCAGGAATGGCACCCCATGGAAAGCGCGTTAGTAGAAAATGGTGTGATGCGCATCCTCCGCGAACTCGACCACAATAAAAGCATTGTGTGTCTATCTATTACTGCTAGGAACTTGCTTTTGGCGGGAGGGCTTTGAAGCCGCCTTTGGACCGGATCGGATGGGGGAGAAAGGGGGTTATATCGGGAGGGATATGAACTGGCTGTCGCGGCAATGTTTGGCGACCACGCGGGCTGTTTCAGCTACGAGGCAGGGACTCTGACCTTGACTGTTGATGGGGCTGGCGAATCTTTCTCACTACGAACAAAAAACGGGCTGCATCCGCTGCGGTTTCTGCCGATCGAGCGACTGATTCTTGTTGATACGATGATTTCGGATAGTTCGGAGTTCGCCGATCTGAAGATGCTTAGGGTGGCGGATTTACGCGGCAGTCAAATCAGCTCAGTGGGGGATTTAACCCTGTTCCCGCAACTGAAAACGTTGATTGTTCGCCCTGACCAACTGCCGCAGGAAGAGAAGGCCAGACTGCGCGCGCTGGTTCAGATTAGATACTGACTGACTCCTAGATCTCCTTGGTTAACTGCCCGGACTTTTGGTTCTTATGAAATCCCTCTGTTTTTTTGACGGCTGATCTTTGAGAGCCACAGAGACCCGATCATTCGCAAAAATCAGCTACCGGACTTTCTTAGGATACTGCTTTTTCCAAGCTTCAATAAATGCCTGATCGGGCTCACTGAGGGTCGAAATCGTCATCGTGAATCTCCTCCCATCTTCTCGGATGATCGTGACCTTAGTGCCGGTAATGGAAACGACCTTGGCCTTGATCTGCTGTCCTTTAGTATTCGTAAACTCCCGAAATTTCTCATCGGAACCATCTGCATTAGGCTCACTCTCTCCAGCTTTTGAATGCTTATCAAAAAAATCGAAAACCTCGGAAATCATTGATGGGTTCGAATGGATGGAGCTGCCATGATTTCCATCTTTAATCTCCTTGTACAGGTGAGTAATCCCTTCAGCCTTCAGCTTGTCAACTACACTGCGAATGCCAGTTACTGGAATGAGCCTGTCCTTGTCTCCAGTGACGATCATAATGGGAATCTTATTTTTCTTAAGAACGCCCAACTTATCTCGTCCTGACATGATTGCAGGAGCCAAGGGTGCCAATCCTGCCCACAGCTCAGGAAATTTAGTTCCCAGATGGACTGTTCCACCACCACCCATGGAATGCCCCATCAAATACATTCGGCTCACATCGATACTGAAATCATCACGAACAATGTTGATGACATTAAGCACATCTTTTTCACTCAACTCGCCAAGATTTTCGGGATCACTGGGATTTGGCCGAATGAAACCTCTTCCCTTCCCAGCCGCGCCATACCAACCACGGCTGTTGTATCCGTATGGAGCCACCACGATGTATCCGCGCTTCTCAGCCTCAGGAATAATTCCAGCATATTGAATCACTTCCTGTGGTTTACTTCCCAGTCCGTGGAGCAGGACAATCAGTGGAGTTTTAGCCGTTTTCTTATAGCTCCGGGGAACATAGAGCGCATACTCAACCTCCTCATTTGCGGCCTTAAAATCGTAGGTCTGTTCTTGATACCCTTTCTTGACCGATTCTTCGCCTTGGAGCGGGGACAGCGCCACCATAGACAACACACCTAGAATCGATAAAAGGCTGCTAAAAAATCGCTTTTGGCAGGAAAATGGTCTCTGCGAGGGCTCGACATTATTCATAGGGAAGAAAGGCTCAAATTTTGGCTGCGTGTTGTAAAATCTACTCGGTTGCTTAGGTGCTGTCTGAGAAGCTGGTGGCCAATGTCGAGTGAGTTTTGACGAACAATCGTTGGAGTCTAGAAAAAGCGAACACGAATTTGGAGGAAAAAGTGGTGACTATTTGACATGGCTGCTGTGGATCTCCTTTTGGACTCCTAGGAATTTGCTTTTAGCGGGCGGGCCTTGAAGTCGCCTTTGGACCGGATCGGATGTGGGAGAAAGGGGGTTGATTGGTATCTCTATTTTGCTCAGGCTGTTTAGGTCAGCACTACGGACATACCGTCATAGGCAGGGATAAGGCCTTCCGGTAGGAGCGTTTTCTCCATCTCTGCATGGGGGGGCTGCAGTTTTCGTGCGATATGGGTGAGAATAATTTTTGCATCAGGTTTCAGTACCTTTCCTTTCACCAGGGAATGGTTCATGTGGCGAATCATGCTCATGTCGTTATGGCTGAAAATTCGAGGATCTCCCGCAGCCTCGCCGCACGTGGCGTCCCAGATAATGGCATCGAGTCGCTTTTTACGGAGAGTGTTCCATGTGTTTGCCAGTAGCCAGGAACCGTCTGTCGCGTAGAGAACACTCCTCGCAGCCCCCTCAATCAGGTAGATCATGCATTGTTCTTTCGAGTCAGCTACGTGGTGATTGGACTCAAGCCCGGTCATTCCGAGTCCGTCAATGCTGAAGGTTTGCCCAATCACAACAGGACGCTTCTCAATGAGATCTGAGTCTGGCACCTTTTTCAGTGCTTCCGGGTCTCCCCAGAATTTCAAAGGTCCAAGATCGGCATCCCTTGAATTCGCGATTTTCAGAATAGAGGCTTCGTGCAAGTGATCCGCGTGTGTATGCGTCAGGAGAATATCGGTAATGGCTGCGGGGTTCACATCGTACCGTTTCATGACATCCAGCACTGTATAACCACAATCAATCAGGATATGGCCATTGACCAGCATCGACGACGTGCCTCGCGTCTGACCTCTTGAAAGTTTCTGACTCAAAGGCGGATAACTCTTGGGCCAATTCGCCGCACCCGTCCCCAGAAAGAGCAACTCTAGCTTCGTTTCCGTAGGGCTGCTTGCGGCGTTGATCCCCTCTAACGGCTTGCCTTCTGCGGCATGGGCCGCGCTAGAAAAGCCTCCCGTCGCAAGCGAGGCTGCACCTATGGAGGTGATTGCTAAAAAATCTCTACGACTTGGCTTATTCTCGTTAAATTTAGTCATATTGTAATTTTACTTCCCCGAGAGTAACACAGCAAACCACTCCCGACAATCACGTGATCGCGTGGTCGCGTGATGAGGTTACAGTCGAACAGCTTCAAGAAGGATGTTCCTGCTAGGAATTTGCTTTTGGCGGGAGGGCTTTGAAGCCGCCTTTGGACCGGATCGGATGGGGGAGAAAGGGGGTTGATGTAAAGCTGGATATCACCCCTGGAGCTATTCGTGACCTTGTCATCACGGAAATCGCGGTAGATCCGACGAACGACAACGTGACCTTCAGCTTCCAAGCCAAGGTCGGACAAGTCTATATTGTCGAGCGCAGCACATCGCTCCTCCCCACCGGACAGCCTGGCGGATGGCTGGAAATCGAAGATTTTCTGGAGGCTGAGTCCGAGATTCAATCGTTCACTGACTTCGGGGCAGCTTCAGGCATCGAAAAATACTTCTATCGAGTCCGTGTTGCTGAGGAATAGCGAGCTCATGTCACGCCCTCTGCGTTAGCTCTGGAAGCTAACGCAGATCAGCCCTCCTTTCTCCCCCATCCATCGGCCTAACGCTGGGAAACTTGGTTAGATAGTCATTTTGCCAACTAGCATGCGGCGCTCCACTACTTCCCAAAGCAGTAGAGCGTCTTCTGGCTACGGAGGAATACCCGGTTGTTCGCTAGGGCGAGACTGCAACGCTGGTCACGCACGGTGCGATCGCCAAACTCGACCTGATGCAGAAGGGAAAACTTCTTGGGATCCGCAGCTACCACAAAGACTTTTCCATTGTGATCCTGGAAGTAGATTTTCCCGTCGCCAAGGGTTGGTGATGCTTCGATTTTGGCCCGGGTTCCAATCGTGCCGGTCCAGAGAACTTTGCCGGTTTTTGGTTCGATACAGGAGATTCGTTTATCCTTATACTCCCCGTTGAGGACGTAGAAGTGGCCATTGTGGTAGAGCGGAGTGCAGACATCGGAAGATACTTCGGGGTCCTTGCTTTTCCACAACAACTTGCCGGTCTTCATATCGACGGCATAGACCGGGCTCTTCTTGGGAGCACAGGCCAAAGCAACTCCACTCCCCGCGACCGGAGAAGGAACAAGCCGCCAGTGGCCAATCTTCTTTGGGTTCCAAGTTCCCCAACGCCAAAGCTCTTTGCCATTGGTGGGGTCGTGACCGGTAAGAACATCGCCCCCGGCCACAAGAAGCTGAAGGTCTCCCCCATCATCGGCGGTCCGACTCAGAACCGGACTGGTAAAGGCTTCGAGCGATTCGGCCACCGCATCACCTGGACGATCAACCTTCCAGCTTTGCTTTCCGGTCGCAAAATCGAAGGCAACAAGATAAGACGAAATCTTTTGCGCCCCCTCAGGCCCGCGTGACACTCCGCCGTAATTGAAAGGAACATCACGTTGCAAAATCTGCATGATGAGATTGTCGCCCGAGAGGATGGGGCTGGTGGAGAAGGTCCATTGGAACGCAAAATAATTGGCACCTTTCTCAATGAGGTTTTTGCGCCACTCTTCCTTTCCATCCACGGAGTAGACGATCAGGTCCCCGTTGCCGAAAAAGAACGCGACCCGCTTCCCGTCGGTGACCGGCGAGGGCGATGCGAAGTCGCTCCGGTCATCCAGATGCACTTTTCCCTTCGAGACCATTTTCGACCAGCGAGGCTTACCGGTGTTTGCGTCGAGACAGATCGCATGCAGTTCCTTCTTCTCGTGATTCGCTGCGGTAACGAAGACATGGTCACCCCAAACGATTGGAGTTGCAGCCGAACTACCCGGAAGCTCCGCCTTCCAAACGACATTCTCGGTAGGAGAGAACTTGGCGGGCAACTTCATCCCCTCTCCAGCAGTGCCATTGGAATGGGGACCGCGTTGAGTGGACCAATTGGATTCAGCCATCGCGACAAGCGAAAGAGACAAGCTAAGCAGGGTACAGGGTAGGATTTTCATCGGTTTCTATCTCCAGCGTATGCAATCCGGGGAAGAAGACTCAATACGAATTCTGAAAATCCCACGAATTCCTCTTGCAGACAGACATCGAGTCCGTCACGGCTGAGTCGTGTCCCAACGAGTGCATAAATATCCCGATGAGGGTTTTGAAGGTCTCATTTTCGATTTAGACGGAACACTGATCGACTCGATGCCGGCACATTTCAATGCAATGAGGCAGGCCCTCGAAGAGGAAGGTGGTAAAGGCCTTTTCACGAAAGAACGTTTCTCTGAACTCGGAGGGAAACCTGCTGCTGACATCGTTGATCTATTAAATAACGAAAATGGATTGAGGATAAATGCCCCGAAAGTTTGCCAGCGACAACATGAGATCCTGGCAAGCAATCTGGATCAATTTGAAGTCATTCCTGAAGTGGCCAATTACGCGGCAGAGCATCGTGGAAAAGTACCGATGGCGGTAGCGAGTGCGGGCACGAGCACCATGGTGAAAGCTTCTCTCGAGAGCGTCAACATGCTGTCGTGGTTCGATGCCATCGTTGGCTCTGATGAAGTCAAAAACGGAAAGCCATCGCCAGATGTCTATCTTGAGGCAGCGCGCCGGATCAATGTTGATCCAGAAAATTGCGTGGTCTTTGAGGATAGTGAGGCCGGGATGCTCGCAGCAAAATCTGCCGGAATGAAAGTGGTCGCTGTTTCCCCAGGTGATTAAAGAATTTATATCGCGCAGAGTTTCAAAAGAGTCAAAATGACAACACGGGGGCGATCACTCAAATCCGATCGCTCCGAATCTTACTGCTAGGAAATTGCTTTTGGCGGGAGGGCTTTGAAGCCGCCTTTGGACCGGATCGGATGGGGGAGAAAGGGGGTTGACTCGCGCCACTGTTATCTTCGCTAAGGAGAAGGATTCTTGGAAGATCCGTGCCATGCACTGGTCACCGATCTCTGGAGGTCAGGGAACCAGCACCATCAGTGTAAAGAAGTAGAACCACTCTAATCCTGATTAATTACGGGGGCCGGCCATAACCATGGTCGGCCCTTTTTTCTTTCCCTGAAGACTGTTCATTAATTAGAATGGGAGACCCTCCCTTCAATGAAAATGAAATCATTACTAATTTTACCGGTCATTATAATTTCCCTGGCCTCAGGTTTCGGGGAAGAGACTGATCCTATCAAGGATCCTAAAAGGAAAATTCCTGCCCAATCAAAAATCGAGCCGACCTTCCACGTGGCGAAGGGGGTGGACGTGAACGGGTCCCTCATTAAATATTATAAGAGGGGACTCGACTACGCGATTAACTACTTTGGGAATTACGGCCCTTACCATATTTATCTTCTCGGGCCCGAGGATGAGAAGAGTGTCCGTGCCCTCTTCAGGGACAGGGCAGAGAGCCGGGTCAATCCTGACGCCAAAGAAACAGCAGAGGAGCAGATCGCGGAATTTTTAAAACGCTCGAACGTTGTTAAGGAAATCAAATCGACTCTGGCCGGAGAATCTGCTGGAGGCCTGACCTGGACGCCGGCCCCGGCCCGCATCTATGAAGACGTCTCGACCAATGCCACTGGGAGGGCAAAGAGTCCCACCGAGAATACCTGGGGAGCGTTGCATGAGTATCACCATGTTTTTCAGATCGCGCACTCCGGGGCCGAGGAAGAGAGGAGCTCGGACAAGAATTCCTGTTCCTGGATGAGGGAAGGCATGGCGACTTACAGTTCGGCCAAGTTCATGGAAAACCTCAAGTTCATTAATTTGAAGGATTACATGCTGGAGCTCAGGAAGTTCGGGGCCAATATCAGCAGGCCCGGTATCAATGAGTTCATTAGTAAGAATTCGGACTACCGTCTGGACAATGAAACTTACTGGGACGAGGGAAAAGCGCCTCAGGTCTACTACATGATCGGTGCTTGGGCCACTGCCTACCTCATTCATGCGAAGGGCATTGATGAGGAAACTGTTCTGAGGGACTGGTGGTATGATATTCTTCCGATGGGGAAAGCCGCTGCCTTCAAGAAGCACATGAAAATATCACTCGATCAGTTCTATAAGGAATTCGATACTTTTATCAGAAAACCGGACGATGAGGTCATGAAGATTTTTCGGTAAGGAGCAGCAATGAATGTCCCTGTTTCTTTTTTTTATCAGGTTGTGAATTGTGACTGCTAGGAATTTGCTTTTGGCGGGAGGGCTTTGAAGCCGCCTTTGGACCGGAGCGGAGGGGGTGAAAGGGGGTTGGCGTGCCGTGACTGCTAGGAAATTGCTTTTGGCGGGAGGGCTTTGAAGCCGCCTTTGGACCGGATCGGATGGGGGAGAAAGGGGGTTATTTTGCAATCGGTTTCGCTGGAGGACGCCAAACACGTGATCGATTATCTTTGGGATAACGCATTCACCTACGTCAATCCGGGCTAATTACGCCATTCTAAAATGACGCCATGGCCCAGACGAAGCGGGACCGTTCAGCGCACTAAATCAGGACACCTAAAATCGGAGTGTCAGACCAGCTTCGACAAAGATTCCCGAATCGATATCATCGGTCTGAAGTTCATTGCTCTCGGTGTCTTCGATCTCCATCTCTCGCAGGAAGGAATACCCGATCGTCGCGGAGGCCCATAATTTTTTGCCCAACCGGTGCTCACTCCTGAGCGCTACCCGCAAATCACTGACATTAATATTGCGCTCGGGGCCCAGCTTATCTGCTTCAATATTCCATGTCGGGGAACGATATTGTCCCACCAAAGAAAGCAACCAATCGTCGCTGACGTGGAAACTGAGACTGGCTCTCGGTCCGAGAAGATAGGCTTGCCAATCCTCATCGAAGTTCCAAATGAATCCTGGTCCGCCCACCAGTAACGAATCATCAAAGCCTTCCGAATAGTAGATTCCCCCGAAGATGAAAAGTTCCGGACTGTAGGCATATCCAGCTCCCAATGCCGCCGCAAAAGAGAAGTTGTCACTATTACTCAAATCGCCGCTGAACGAGGGCATGATCATTCCCCCGGCGATCCAACGATGGGCCGGTTCATAAAGATAGGTGATGGGCATCCGAATTTGGTGCAGTGAGTCCTCGGACAAAAGAGTTCGTCCATCCGTGCTGAATTTGGTCAGGTTATAGCTGATCATCGGGACCACGTATCCTTTGCCGACCCGGATCGAGGCAAAGGGAGCAAACAAAGAAAACTCATCGACGCTCACATCGTCATCGATGCTATCAAAATCAGAGGAAAAGACATGAGTATAGTTCAGTGTCCCCATCGGAATGCCGCTTCCCTTATCGGCCTTTGAAGTGTCAAAGAACTTCAGAATCGGGGCTTCATAAAGACGGGCCAGTCCGGTGGGCCGTTCCGAGATCACCGAATCCGGGGCTGACGGCAAAGTCTCTTTTTGAGCACTGAGAGCGGAGACGCCAAATCCGGTGGCGAGAAGGAATACAGTTTTTATGTTCATTATATTGGCGTCGTTGCGAAAATCTTCCATGATTCGGCGATAGTCTAATAGAATTTTTAGGCCAAGAGGCGTGAGATGAAAATTTAGGGAAGACCCGGCATTCCCCACCCCTCCCCTTGTCATCAGAAAGGTTCCCTCACATTCCATCAGGCCACCAAGCATTTTCCTCTAATTTTTTAAAAGAAAATTCCGGAAATTGATTTCCTGCTAGGAAATTGCTTTTGGCGGGAGGGCTTTGAAGCCGCCTTTGGACCGGATCGGATGGGGGAGAAAGGGGGTTGATCGCTGAGCTACCGCGGGTGGTAAGTTTGACCATGGTCATGGACGCGGCCGACTTCGGTCACGCCAATGACTGGAAGCCCAACGAGGCGGGTGAGCCATTGCGCTGCAAGCACACACGGAGAGGTTTCGTGTTGGTGGATTGAATTTTTTGGATCCCGCCTCCACTAGGACGTAAAAAAAGCCACCAAGACGAATGTTGATGACTTCTGTTGAGTTCGGGGAAGTCAGTTAAAGTTCCACATTTTTCCTTTTTCCTGATCGGCGAAGACTTTGCTGCTCTGCATATAGGAATTCGGGGGATTGGGGAGCGGGCCGTCGTCTAGGCGGGGAAGTTTGGCACCGGTGGTGGAGTCCCACGGCTGGGAAGTGGATACGTTTACGGGGGTGCCGACGCGGGTCATATCGAAAACTTTACGAGCGGAATTGAGCGGCATGCGGACGCAGCCGTGGGTTGAAGGGTATGGTTTCACAAAACCCCAGTGCATTCCGTATGCGGGGCTGTAGAAGGACATCCAGTAGGTCATCGGATAGCCTCTTCCCGGGTTTCCTTGACGGCGGCGATGGCGGGTTTTCGAGTTGATCTTGAAGTTACCTTTTGGAGTGGGTGTGGCGCTTGTGCCGACGCCGATGGGAGTGGCGAGGAGGACTTCATTTCCTTCGGTCACATAGAGCTTCCCGGCACCGGTGCTGATGTGAATCTTCACTGCGGAAGGGTTG
>Ga0209502_10003535_pt1 | contig 12200 bp, 10 predicted proteins | sample ArcticOcean_MG_C_10_FD_187442 | JGI IMG/M metagenome (GOLD analysis project Ga0209502, IMG submission 187442) | Marine microbial communities from western Arctic Ocean - ArcticOcean_MG_CB11_90 (SPAdes) (version 2) | ecosystem: Environmental > Aquatic > Marine > Oceanic | place: Arctic Ocean...
TCGAGCAGCACTGTAGGCGCCTCATCAAAGCCATCATCTAATAATCCGTCATACAAGGTCTTCCCTGGCTTGAGGTGGATTAACTGATTACCTGTCTTTACGTCGATATGTGAGAGCCAGCCCCCATTATTGGCTTGAGCATGGTCATCTCTATTAAAACCTTTTGGGAGCTTGAAAAGCCAATGTACCGAATCCCCATCAGTGTTCATTTGTATGGGTGCCGGCATACTCTTGAGGCCCAAAGTCGTTGCCAAGTCCTCTTGGGAAATGATGTCTCCATTTGCTTTGTTGCCGTCATAATCGAGGAGCACTAAATCATCCAATACCCAACCGACGTAAACTGCATTTTTGTAGTCATTTATATCGGCATAGGATTGGTTGCGTTTATAAGGTTTTGTTTTGCCATCCTCATATACTGGGGTCATACGTAGACCGTAGGTATGGGAGATGGCTATCATTTTCTTTAGCCATTTAGTTGAGAGGCTGGTGGCTTTATCTTGATGGTTCATTGTTATCATCCAATAGGGTAAATTGAGGTAAAACAATGGCAAATCGGGTATAATGAAACTGCCTTAGCAAGCACCTTCAGAGACCACTTTTTGCCTTCGCATTGAGTGGTCTTTTTAGTTAGGTTGGCGGTTATTCAGCATGTTCAGCCCGTTACCAAATATGGGGGTGGCAAAAATGCTGACACTTTTCTTTTGGTCCATGATTTACCCCTAAGCCGAAGTGTTTGGCTGGTTGGCGAATTGCGCTAGCCATTCATCGCCGACAGCTTCGTCATAAACGACCTTGCGACCAAGCTTGCGATAGGCGGGAGCAGGGACACCGGCTAGGGTGCCAGTGACACGAGACATACGTAATGTAACGGAAGCGAAGCCAAGCTTTTTGGCGAACTCGTGGGTATCTAGCAGTGGTTGGTGATTCATAGTCTTGCCTTATGTTTAGTTGATAGGACAAGGTGAATATATTTGCAAAGGGAAATTGCGTCAGGAAAAACGACGATGAAATAATGGCTAATTTTATCGTGGTTTATAGACCTTTGAGGAAGTTTAGAAATCTTGAAGTCATGGCGTTTTGGGCAAAGGCTTTTTGTACTTCGCGGTAGTTTCGTGCGTTCAAGTCCTTATCGAATAACGACCTATATACGCTTGATAATATTTTGGTTTCGTTGAGAAGTGACCAGTTTTCTAAGTCGAGAATTTCTAGGGTTTTGTACTCAAGCAATTTTCTGATCGATTCATGTTGAGGTTTACTTGTTTGGTAGATATTGAATTTCCTACGTTGTGTTCGTATCAAGTTATGAAGCTGGATAAGAATCAAATCATCAGGCCCATTGAGGTCAATTGTTGCATACACGCGAGTCTCTGTAGAGCCAGCGCCAGTAATAAAGCGTCCTGGAAATTCCCTAATCATTTCATTCACGTCACGCCGATACTCAGGTGGGTTAAAACACGTTTCTGGTATTGAGTAGCCCGCATCGCCAGACAATTGCGCAAGAGTGATTGCGTCACCTAAACAAACAGGTGTGACATAAGGTGATATTCTTATAGGTCTAGCCACATCGGTGGTGGCGCCTGTCAGTTCTACAACACGGTCACTTAATGAACCCGTCATCGGCTCATTGAAGTGTGCTCGTGTAAAATAGTCGCTGGGTAAAATTGGTTCATCCGCAATATGGCGAACCAATCTTGATGCAAAATTCGTAGTATTGTCGGCGTCTATTTTTAAAAGATGCTCGTTTGGGCACGGCATATAGTGAGCTACGTTTGGTGAAACAAGTAAAGTCCTAATAAGCGCCCGTGCTTCCAATTGTACCTGCCACTGTTGCGGTGTTAATTCGAGGTTGGCGTACTTATCCCAATAAAACCAGTCAGGCACTACATCAAGATTAGCCTTTATCATGTCGCTGTCCTCCGCGAACCTACAAAAAGGATGCCGCGCCAAGGTGAGTAAGTGATCCACTGTTTCGGTAATGACCTAGGCGCAGCAATTTGGTTAGCCAGTGATTGGCACCACTTTGTTTGGCTCTAACTCTGGTTCAATAATATTATTCGCTAGCCAGCGTTCCCATGTTTTCATAGCTGCTCTTTTTTCTGGCATATATTCATATTGATCATAATGTTTACCGCTAACGTCACTAACAGCGTGGTTTTGTATTCGATCCCTCATTTCCTTGGTGATGCCAGCTTTGCCCATTAGGGTTTTGACTGTACGGCGAATATCTCTGGGGGTAAATGCTTCAATGGGCAAGTGAGGACGCATGTCGGCCACTTGGTTTGATAGCACGCTTACTCGGGAATATATATCCCCCTTAGGGTTTGATACGCGGGAAGGAAATAATAAACCACTGCTGTCGGTATTGGCTATTAGACATTGTATTTCAGACCATGCAAATCGGTTTAGGGGGATTAGATTAGGCATTCCTGACTTTGTTTTCGTCATGTATATGGCTTTGTCCTCAGCCTGAATGTCCTGAATTGTGAGTCGCATTAATTCAGCCGGATGATAGCCAGTACAGATCATGATTTTGAGAAGGCTCGCATAAACTGGGTTCATGTATTCTTCGCATGAGTCCCATACAATGCGCAGCTCTTCGGGGTTTAGGAACCGTTTTAGCGCCCGCTCAAATTGTTTGATCTTTTTAACCTTGGCCACAGGGTTCGACCTTATGTCAAAGCAAAGATTGTCGGCGCGCTGGATGGTTATATCATGGTCATAAGTAAGGCCAACATTGAAAGCTGCATGCAGATCGCCTCGCGTTCGATTTATCGTAGTGGTAATGCCGCGGTCGAACATAGCCCTAAGAACCATCTTCATGTCGTCAGCGGTAATCAAGTTGGCCTTCTTTATTGCCAAATGGGGGTAAGGGTTAAGTACATAGCGCTGCAGAGCGGCGTAGACCTTTGCGTAGGACGACTTCTCTTCGGCCGCCATCTTGTCGCGGTAAACTTCGCAAAGCTGTGCCAGTGTGCCTAGGTTATCAAGACGTAGACGTTCGCGGATTGCTGCCGCCTCAGCCTCTTTGGTCTTGCGTTTATCTTCTTCCAGTTGGAATTTCAGATCAGATACGGCCGCAGACTTATTAGCCATAGTTCTGCCCGCATCTCTTGCGTCAATCAAGGATCTGAGGGTTTCAGTTGTACCCAGCTTGACCGTAATGTCGTTGCCATTGCTTCTATCACGATAATAATATTCTCTTATGGGGCGCTTGCCTTTTCTGTATTTGATTAGCAAAGAGCCGCCCGCATCTAGCGACTCACTCCGCTTCTCACCAGGCTTCATGCCTCGAATCATGGTATCGGTGAGCTTAGACATATACTTGGTCCCCGTTTTGTAAAAGTTGGTCCCCTATTTGGTCCCCGTTTATACAATACAGCCATGAGCAGCCACATACAAGTAAATACATAATTCTAATTAAAACAATATCTTGTGATGATTGTGATTTTGCCTAGATACAACCAAAGCTACTGCATTAAAAGATTCCGATCCTGTTGGTCGGGGGTTCGACTCCCTCCTGGCGCGCCAATTCCCATTTGTAAGTGATTGTTTTTAATCTAATTATTTCTTACTGACGGTTTTTGATACCCTACGATATACCCTAAAAGCTACAGGCTTCTAGGGTTCGTTATCGGATCTCCTTGGACAATAGTTAGTTTAACTAACTCGTAAGCAAGCATTCATGCTAGTCGAGATGTTGCTTGATTGGGTTTTATTCCCTAGTTCTGCTAACGCTTCAAGCCTAGGGTACGAAGAGGGCAGACGCTTTACTTCCTCTTTCAATTATTCACAGTCCTTATAGTCACTCTCTATACACCTTTTTGCCAAAGCTTCCGCTTCTGCAATTGAGAGTCTATATGAGGCCCTTTGAGGGGTCTTTAGGTTGGCGGGAGGCTGAGGGTTAGAGACCTTCGGCTACCCGATTATACGGCTGGTGTACTCGTGGGATGAAGACAGGGCTTTGCAAAAGTGAAAGCCTCTTCATTGATTTGCTCCAACCTCTTGTAGAAGTGCCAATTTTCTTTGCCTTCCTGAACTGAAGGAGTGTGCCCTGCGTCTGCTGGCGTACTATGGTCTAGTTTATTTGTGTTGGACAAAACAGAAAAGGTTCCATTGTGGATCCATTTGGCGCATTATGGCTGATATTAAAAGAGAGGAAGAGTGCAAAGCCATGTCTGTCAACGTAAAACTTTCAACAATATTAGTCAGTCAGGCAAAACAGTTTGCGTTGATCCAGCACCGGTCGGTGCCAAAACAAATTGAACACTGGTCTCAAATTGGAAAAATTGCTGAAGCCAATCCAGACCTGCCTTTTTCAGTGATTCAAGACATCTTAATTGCAGACCAAGAAGATACCATCGGCGAGTATCAATTCGGCTAATGCGATTACTTGTCACGCCAACATTTGAAAAGTCTGTAAAAAAGCTTCACTCGGTGGAAAAGGCTGATCTTGATACAGCTATCCAACATATTGCCCATCACCCTATGGATGCTGCGGCAAAGGTAGGCGATTTACTCGGTATTTATGTATATAAATTCCGCATGGCCAAACATCCTGCTTTGGTGGCCTATCGGTGCATCGATGATGAAACTATTAAACTACTGATGATAGGTAGTCATGAAAACTTTTATCGTGATCTCAAGCGCATTAAAGAATAGGTGCCACGGAGTAGTAGTCATGTTACTGGGTGCTTAACCAAGGCACCCGATTTGCTGTGTGTTACCCTAGCAACAAGAACTTCCGTAAGTCACGCTCTTGCCTCATTACGTGTAAAATAATTACTTTATGGTTATCTATTTTATAAATTATACGACAAGGGTTAACTACTACTTCACGGTAATTTAAATTAGTTAGCTCTATCGGTTTCTTTCCTGATTTCGGAAACGTTTCGAGGCGTTCATACTTAAACTTGCCAGGGTAACATGTCTTCTAAATCCACAATATCTCCACAAGTAATAGACTCATAACCCGCTAACTTTGATACCTCTTCATGAAATCTATCACTTTTTATCTCGGTAATTAAGCGCTGTACAGCGGGATTTTTAAGGGTCTTGTGATGACAAACCAACACATAATGCTCAGTGGTTAATGGGATGAAGTCCAGACCGAATTGACGAGCAGCCGTTTCAATTCCAACACCTACATCGGCCATACCTGAAGCTACATAAGCTGCAATAGCAGAATGTGTAAATTCAACGTTCTCAAAACCAATCACTTCTTCAGGGTCCACGGATGATCTTGCCAATAATTCATCTATCAATAAGCGTGTACCTGAATGTTTTTGTCGATTAACAAATTTAACCTCATCCTGCATTAAGTCTGTAATTTTAGTAATATTTCTAGGGTTGTCTTTTTTAACAATTAAGCCTTGCTTACGGGTCACAAACCGAATGACTTTATAGGTATTAGCTTTAAAATATTTATTATAAGTATCAATTAAGGTTTGGTTAACTATGTCTGTAGGCAAGTGAAATGCTGCAACATTACACTCACCGTTGGTTAGGGCATCCAATGACTCTTCATAGCTTTTATATTGTAAATCTAGCTTAAATTTATTAGTAAAATCTGGCAGCAAAGCCACTGCATATCCATAACTTGCAGCAATTTTTAGCAAAGGTTCTTTAACCATTAAGTGTTTTTGTATTTCTAAATTTAATTCTGATGCAATGCTGATTAACTGAGGTTCAAATCGAGCGTGTGCCCTTTGTTCAGCCCAAAGTAGCTTTTCACCTAACGGGGTTAGAAGTGCCCCTTTGCCTTTTTTTAGCTCGACTAAATCAGACCCAAAAAAGTCAGTCCATTTTTTTAGTACATTCCAAACATGACGATACGACATACCTAGTTGTGTTGCAGCTGCCGTCAACTTGCCATATTTATGTATCGCATTAAGCAAGACAAACAGCCGAGGGTCCACATACTCACCGTGCTCATCGTAAAACGACCATGCGGGCTTAATTTTAATTCTCTTTGACAATACTGTTGTATTGGTCATTTTTTCACCTGTATATTTTTTATTTTTGGCTGTGTTCTAATTATCAATAATACTTTCTGCAATTGGCCCAAACCGATCACTAATAGCTAGTTAAGCCTAAACACTCCAATATCGAGCCCAACATGCTATATTATCTAGCATAATGGCGCACTACTAATGACGCACGTGGCTCAGCCTCCTGCCATTGTTGGCCTCCTATTGCGTTACATTGTAACCAATTGGAGTGTCTATTAAACTGGGTGTGTATCAAAGATATCTATTATCGTCACATTCTTCTGAATATCCTTGTATTGAATGAATTTAAGGTGATCTTCTGCTTTGAGGGAAGAGCCTAATTTTCCATATGCCTTTCCAACTGCTGCACAGTTCCCTTCTAATGTGTTTGAGTTGAGACAGGTTGAACTAAATTTGTTCGAAGACATTCAACATGCACAATTATTGGCAACGCAGTGGCGGTGTTTTTCAAGGTAGTTGGCACCATTTTCTCAGTTTTACGCGACGCCTGTCTCCGTCTCTTTTACTATCTTTTCTGGGTTCAGTTGAACCGCTTCAATGTTCTGCTTCACTTAGCGTAGCAGTTTCCACCACCACTGCGAATTTTGCTTGGGTAGACTAATCGTCTGATGTTTTTCTTGGGCTGGCACCGGCGCTCCTCGTAATCTGGCTTGACTACGCCAATTACACAAGGCTCCAACTGAAATGCCTTCTTGCTGTGACAGTTCAGGCACCGACAAATTATAGGGTGGTGCCAACTTCTTTAATACGTCTTTCTCGCCAGTCCCCTGCATTACATTTTATGTATTAATGAGGAGCGTCAACTATCCTGCCACAGGGGCTGCACATATCCTCAGATTAGGAACCACGCACATGATGCCACATCGAATGCTATTGTGAGCTAGCCCTAAGTTACACCACAATGTACTTTCAGAAACTCGGCACGGGCTCCACCGTACAGCGAATACTTAAACATAAACAAAAGTTGCCATTGCGTATTACCACCATGTTTTAGTTAAAAGCATTCATTTTTTGTACTAAAAAGAGGGAATTAGAACGCTATCAACACTCATAACTTCGGTAGGCGTGAGTGTATCTTTATTTAAAGGTTTAAGTTTAGCAGACCACATTAATGCTTTTTGATGGCGCGCTTTTAACGGTGGTAGTCCAAAACGTTTTTTATAACATTTATAAAAACTAGGTATAGAAGAAAAGCCGCTACGTATGGAAATTTTTTCAATTGTAAAATCCGATTCAAATAATAATTTATGGGCATGATTAAGGCGTTTTTCTAAATAATAAATACTTGGAGAAATGCCAATATATACTTTAAATAAACGTTGAATTTGACGCTTCCCCAAACCAGCATATCCACTTATTTCAGAAAGACTTAATGGTTCATCAATATTATTTTCCATTAATGATGCCACTTGCTGTAAAGAATTAGGCCAACCGTAAGGGCTGATCTTATTATCTAAACGATGCTCTTTTGGGGTCCGTAAAATACCACAATTCATCTCTTCTGCTACGGCTATCGCCAACGATTTACCATGGTGGAGATGGATAATATGTAACATCATATCCAAGCTTGTACTGCCACCTTGGCAAGTGAAGCGGTTATTGTTCACATTAAAGATTGCACGGTTTGGTGTAGCACCTTGTTGGCGTAAATCACCTAAATGGCGGTGATCGATGGTCCATCGGCAATCGTCCAATAAGCCTGCACGATATAGGTAGTAAGCCCCAGTGCCTACTCCGCCCAATAAAGTGCCATTTTTGGCTAGGCTCTTCAAAGGTGTAGTAAAACCTTGAAGAGGGAGTTGATAGATGTCGTGGCTTGCACAAATAACCAATGCGTCAAGTTGATCTAAAGCTAGGTCAGCGGTCAGGGGTAACGTATCAATCTGCATGCCGCATGAAGACATTAGAGGGCCACCTTCTAATGAAAACAATTTCCATTGATAAAGGTGATGCCCAATACGTTGATTGGCAACTTCTAAAGGTTCAACAATATGGCTCATTTCAGCCATGCTATAACCAGGAATCAATAACACTCCAAGCTTCCAATTGTTATTGGTAATAATGTTTATCGACATACATATTCACTTATTAATTAAAATTTAAAAAAGTTTTAAAATATTACCGATCAACTCATGCAATTCAGCTATCGTATATAGGTTAACTTTACTTCCACGTAGGTGGATACGAGATTTATTACGGCAGCGCCTAGGTGCAATCGCACTACATTGTATTGGTTATTATCAGCAGACATGTTGTTCTCTTTTTTGACTTAAATTGAAGGTTCTATGGGTGAATTTTCTTCAAAAAAATACATTATTAAAGCGTCATAAGATACTATTTATAATCCAGCTAGTATCCTAGTGCTCGAAATCATCGCATATCTCAAAAATGACATAATGAGGACTATATCGGAAGGTGTCAACCTAAAATAGCCCTCGCTAGGCAGTTATAAACAACCAATAAATATGAACAATAATTCATATTTTAATGAAAATAATCCAGTGGTATAGTGGATATATAATAAAAAACAGACATATGTAATTTAATTCATATATTTTCGTTAATGAAAGAAAAGTAGTTAGATTGATTGTAAAAAATACATATAAAAAATATATAAAAACTGTGGTAGTTTTAATTATAGAGTTTTATAAAGAACTAATTCGGCTTGATTATTCTAATTTTATATCGGATAAAGATTAGCTGTGAAAAATTTAGAACAAAGAATAATTCGTAAGAATTTTATATTTAAATAATATTTTCGAATAAATAAAAATTTCATTTAATTACCATTAATATATTTTATATTTCTACGAGTATAAATGTTTACATAAAGCGGTAGGTATAAAGGTATTAAATAATGTCAAATAAAATCGGGGGCTTTTTTCTTTCTTAATGAAAGATAAAATAATTGCTAAACTGGGGTTTAATCGCTGGCTCGTCCCACCAGCATCAATTGCAATTCACTTATGTATAGGCTCTGTTTACGCGTGGAGTATTTTTAACCTCTCATTGATTAAAGAACTAGGTGTAGTTACTAGTTCTGCTGGCGATTGGGGCTTAAGTGATGTTGTTTAGATATTTTCTGTTGCCATTGTATCTCTTGGCTTAGCCGCTGCAATTGCAGATAAACGCGGCATGGCTGCGGGTATGGTCATGATGGGTTTTGGTGGTGCCATGATCGGTGCGCCATTAAGAGGTTAATACCTATATAGAAGTCCCAGCTAATGGCATATATTCAGTATTCAGTGTTTACGTTAGTATTTTCATTGAGCTTTAGCTGCGTTGTTGATAAAAACTATAAACCGCTTGGTTGTTTCAAGTGGCTGTAATACAACAGACTAATCATTCAAATAGATTTTCTACCACATGCACAGGTAATTCCATGCTTATAGGTATACCCAAAGAACCTATGGTTGGCGAAACTCGAGTCGCTGCCACCCCAAAAACAGTAGAGCAATTAATAAAGCTCGGCTTTAATGTTTGTATTGAATCTAATGCAGGACTTGCTGCGAACTTTGACGATGCGTCTTATGAAGCTGCTGGAGCCTCCATTAACACCGACACTAAATCGGTGTATCAAAGTGATTTGGTGCTCAAGGTCAACCCTTTGTTGGAGCATCCTGGCCAAAAATGCCATGAGTTAGACATGCTCAAGCAAGGTGGTCACTTGATTAGCTTTATGGCGCCAGCCCAAAACCAAGATCAACTTAAACAACTTGCTGAACGCAATATTACCGCCATGTCTATGGAGTCTGTGCCGCGTATATCGCGCTCACAGTCAATGGATGCCCTAAGTTCCATGGCCAACATCGGTGGCTACCGTGCAGTAATAGAAGCCGCCCACCATTTTGGGCGTTTCTTTACTGGGCAAATCACCGCTGCGGGTAAAGTTCCGCCAGCGAAAGTACTAATTATAGGTGCAGGTGTTGCCGGATTAGCGGCATTAGGAGCTGCAGGTAGTTTAGGTGCCATCCTACGAGCCTTTGACACCCGTCCCGAAGTAAAAGAACAAATCAACTCTATGGGTGCTGAGTTCCTAGAAGTAGAGATAGAAGAAGAAAGTGGCTCTGGCGATGGTTATGCCAAAGTGATGAGTAAAGCCTTTATTGAAGCCGAGATGGCCTTATTTGCTGAGCAAGCCAAAGAAGTGGATATTATTATTACCACAGCGATGATTCCCGGCAAGCCAGCCCCCAAACTCATTACCGCTGCAATGGTGGCGAGTATGACTTCAGGCAGTGTCATTGTCGATTTAGCCGCCGGTGGTGGTGGTAATTGTGATCTCACTGAACCAGGTAAAGTCATCACTAGTGCCAATGGCGTTACGGTGATTGGTTACACTGATATGCCAGCTCGCTTACCGAGCCAAGCCTCACAGTTGTATGGTACTAACTTAGTTAACTTACTCAAATTGCTCTGCCCAGAAAAAGATGGCGAATTGGTTATCGATTTTGAAGATCCCATCATGCGTGGCGTTACAGTGAGCAAAGATGGTGCAGTGACATGGCCAGCTCCACCCATCCAGGTGGCAGCCGCACCTCCTAAGAAAGCCGAAGACAGATCGCCTATTGAGCCTACTAAGCAGAAAATGTCGGCAGCAGTGAAATATGGTTTAGGCGCAGCAAGTGCTGTGTTGGTCGGGTGGATCGCGCTAAACGCACCAGCCGCTTTCCTGGGCCACTTCACAGTGTTTGTGTTGTCTTGCATTATTGGTTATTACGTAGTTTGGAACGTCAAACATGCCTTGCATACCCCTTTGATGGCCATTACCAATGCGGTGTCTGGCATTATCGTTGTGGGAGCTGTGCTTCAGGTAGGTGACGAGCTCAATCTTGTCACCATTCTTGCTTTGATCTCTGTGCTCATCGCGTCCATTAACATCGTTGGCGGCTTTTATGTCACCAAACGTATGTTAAAAATGTTCCAGAAATAGGAGACGACTAATGCAAGCAGGTATGGTTATCACAGCTTACGTTATCGCCGCTGTATTATTTATTATGGCCCTTGGTGGATTATCCCAACAAGAGTCAGCCAGGCGTGGCATTTGGCTTGGCATTATAGGCATGGCGCTAGCGCTAGTGGCTACTTTGTTAAGCCCTAAGGTTATGGCGCTCACTACAGGCCTTAGTTACATCCTTATTGCCATGCTCATTGGCTCTGCCATTGGCGTTTATATGGCCAAACGAGTGGCAATGACAGAAATGCCCGAACTGATAGCAATTCTCCACAGCTTTGTGGGTTTGGCGGCTGTGTTTGTAGGTGTGAATAGTTATTTAGATCACTCTCAAGAACTCACCCCAGTGATGAAAAACATTCACTTGGTTGAGGTTTTCTTGGGTGTCTTTATTGGCGCTGTTACCTTTACAGGTTCACTTGTAGCCTTTGGAAAATTACGTGGCACTATGTCCTCAAAAGCCCTTAATTTGCCTCATCGCCACAAGCTAAACTTACTGGCTTTGTTAGTTAGTGCAGTGATGTTGGTGCAGTTTGTTAATCAGAGTGGCAACGACACCTACCTGGTTATTATGGCCCTCATAGCCTTAGTGTTTGGCTGGCATTTAGTCGCCTCAATCGGTGGTGCAGACATGCCTGTTGTGGTATCTATGCTCAATTCTTATTCCGGTTGGGCTGCAGCTGCAGCAGGCTTCTTACTAGGCAATGACTTACTCATTGTCACCGGTGCCTTGGTAGGCTCTTCTGGTGCAATTTTGAGCTACATTATGTGTAGGGCTATGAACCGCTCCTTTATCTCCGTAATTGCGGGTGGGTTTGGTAACGACCCTATCGTAAGCGATGATGATGAAGAAGAAGGTGAAGTGCAGCCTACTACTGCCGAAGAAGTGGCAAGTTTGCTCACTAATGCTAGGTCTGTAGTGATTACCCCAGGCTACGGCATGGCGGTAGCGCAAGCGCAATACCAAGTACAGGACATCACCCAAAAACTGCGGGCTCAGGGCGTAGAAGTACGTTTTGGTATTCATCCTGTTGCGGGGCGTTTACCAGGCCATATGAACGTATTGTTGGCAGAAGCCAAAGTGCCTTACGATATCGTTTTAGAGATGGACGAAATCAATGACGACTTTGCAAAAACGGATGTAGTGCTTGTGATTGGCGCCAACGACACGGTTAACCCCGCTGCCAAAAAGCCTGGAAGCCCTATTGCAGGCATGCCAGTGCTTGAAGTGTGGGATG
>Ga0209502_10003536_pt1 | contig 12199 bp, 6 predicted proteins | sample ArcticOcean_MG_C_10_FD_187442 | JGI IMG/M metagenome (GOLD analysis project Ga0209502, IMG submission 187442) | Marine microbial communities from western Arctic Ocean - ArcticOcean_MG_CB11_90 (SPAdes) (version 2) | ecosystem: Environmental > Aquatic > Marine > Oceanic | place: Arctic Ocean...
TGCTGAGGAAGCAGAGGATGCTGAGGAAGCAGAGGATGCTGAGGAAGCAGAGGAGGCTGAGGAAGCAGAGGCACCCCCGGAATTGTGTGGGTTATGTTTGGAAGACATGACGAGTGAAACGGTGAACCCATATGTATGCGTGCATGAGTTTTGTAAGGAGTGTTTTGATACGAGCAAGCATATGGCCTGTATGAAAAGTTGTCCGGTATGTAGAGGAAGTTTGCGTCCACCGGTACCGTCGGATGAATCCATGTTTACTAGGGCATTAGATATATATTTTGCGATAGTACAACAATATGGCGAGACTCGTTCCAAGTTACTGTGCGATACCGATATATTATTTTACAATGTAGATATATTAGACCATTTTAGGTTGATCTCCTCCGACCCGGTAAATTTTATGAATCCAATGGAGAGAGAACATGACGGTGGAATAAAATGGGATAGTGGTATTTATACAATGACATATATCTGCAGGTTTCCAGTTCCAACCTATGTACAGAGATATATGTTAGTTAATAGACGAAGTGACACGTATATCCGTTATTGTGTATTGTTTGAGACTACTGATTTACGATTTAAAGGAAAGCATTTAAAAGTGGTAGATGAGAGTGAATATTTTACTTGTGCTGGACCTGCATCATCTGCCAGGTTTTATAGGAATGAATGGACAAAGGTTAGTGATATAAACATATCGTCCCACCCAGAAGAGCATGAAGAATTCCTGGCGATGCCCAGTACGCGCATCGCCAGTCAGGAGTTCCCCATAGGATATAACCAATTAGAAGATTCTATATTGCAAAAGGGAACCACTTTAGATAGTATGATACCATTATATATAAGTATAGCCCATGACCTACTTATATATGATACTTATAAAACGGGCAGATATCGCATTCCCTATGCATTCTTATCGTGTAAACGACAAAGTAGCCAATCCCAGTCTCAACGGATATTTATCAAACCGGTAGATATTGAAACCCCGATTCATACCATCCTTCGCACTAGGACCGATTAAATATGTTGATATTAATAGTTTCTGTTAATACCTTTTTTTCAGACAGTGTATATAGAGACGACAACTCTGCAAAGAAAGCATCACATTCATAATCTTCATTAATCTCACTAATATGAATTTCATCCGCCAGCTCTTTTTCTAAAACTTCTTTATATACTTTTTCGCCACCAATAATCCAGATGGTTTCTATGTTTAAAGAGTAGCATGATTGAATGGCCGCTTCTAAGGAGGTAAATATAGTAATAGAGGGGTCTTTTAGGGTGGTGGAGAGAATAATGTTATGGCGATTAGGCAAGGCGCGTCCTATAGAACGGTATGTATTGGCGCCCATAATAATAGAATTATTCCCATTTCCTTTTGTTATCTGGGAAAAATATTTCATATCCGTAGGATGATTCCACGGTATGGAATTTTTATACCCAATGCCTCGGTTGTTACAATACGCAACAATAAGTTTAATCATTTAATATATTAAAGATTTACCATTTAATATATTACTATGGAGGACTATGTTTCATTAGAACAAGACGAGAGGGAGGAAGAGGATAATACTAGGGATCTAGCAGAATTGGAAGAGGAGGAAGAGGAGGAAGAGGAGGAAGAGGAGGAGGACCATGTATCTTCTCCAAGAAATCAACCATGGAAAGATAAAATGAAGGCGATGCAAAAATTAAAACATTTGGCTAAAATCCCTACTGCAAATGTTAATGCGGACCAGTTTAAAAAATTCTGTGTGGATAAAAGTATTCCCTATTTAGAAGAGAATAAGACAAGTATAGAGATGCTGGTGTCGGCAGGGATGTTAGTGTTGCAGACATATATCCTGGCGTCCGTCACTATTATGAATATGGTGCAATCAAGTATTATAGAAAATGAGGTGGTATATGATATGTTGGGGGGATTAATGGACAGGGGTATAAGGTTGCAGCATTATTGTAGTAGAGTGTGTCACGCTCACAAGATAGATTCCAGATTACGAGCGATATTTGAGCCATATAAAACGGTGGATGCCCCCGAGGCATTTAATAAAAAGTTAGATGTAATATATGAGGAGGCTTTAACTCGGTATATGTCATCCAAACAAGAGACGGTCGATGGTGGTTCTAACGCAAAAAAGACGGTGTAATCCAATCCCTAATAAGAATAATACGAGTAAGGTTGGATAAAAGGTGCATGTAGGGCAAACCAAAGAAATTATATAGGCTAATAGCGCGGTCATTGCTACATCTACGATTGCGATATTAGCGATTCGGTAGGAATGGGCGCCGGTCTTTACTTTTCCAAAGATATCTTTGTATTTGCAATACATATATTAAATACTTATTTAAAATCTTCAATGGTAAATATTTATTTTATGCACTAATTAGGACGAGCTTCAAAATAGGGGTGTTCTATATTAATGAGATATTTTTTGCACGAAGCGATAACACTAGGCGGTACAGGTAGGCGGAATTGCGCATGGTCGCGAAGGAGAGTGTTTAGCCTGGTTTCATCCATTCTCTCTAATACTAACCCATCCTCTACGAGCGCATTCATACCGGAGGTTGTTTCAGTAATAAGAAAGCTGCGCATATCTCTAATATCAGGGTCATCTTCTATTAATTGGGTTACCAAATCGGGTATCGTTATCCATGTTGGTTGCTGTCGTAAAACATATAATAAGTCCCGAATCTCTCCTTCGTTTTGGGATAAGTTTTCGGGTGTAATAGCTGGGTCTATTACGATAAATAGTGAGTTTTTTATTTTCAATAGATTGTTACGTTTATTACCTAATGGTTTCTTATATTTGTTAGAATAGATAAGCATATTCCGGGGGTTTACACCATTTTTTTCAGATATTTTTACTTTTAATTCTCTAATGGTCGTTTTATTTGAGAGTGTGCAACAATCCGGTATAGGATTTCCGGCGGTAGTATTAAATTGGTGAAAACGGGTTAATCCAGTAGGGTTCCTCCATGAATGACCACGTTCTAGGCTAGTGGGGGACCTTCTTATAGGTGAATAACTTCTGGTTCTTCTGGTTTTACGCGACGAACGGTTCGATCTAGGTGAAAGGCTTTTTGCTCTGCGCTGTGTTTTTTTACTTCTAGTCATATACATATATTAAATATAAAAATATAAGTATTTAATATATGTATGAGTTATATCATGTTCGTGGAAAAGAGGAGCAGAAGGTAGAAGGTATAAATATATACATTGATATGACGGTGGAGGAATTAAAGAGTGAGATAGTTCGGGTATTGAACAGAGATCAAAAGCTAAACATAGCTCTAGGGTCAATCTCTCTGTTTGTAAAGCAGGAAATGGTATTGTCGTATAAAAATGTATATAATTATTTAACGTTTAATGATACGGAGGATTTAACGCATACCAATTTAACTAATTATCTAAAAAACATTGAAGGAATGCGGGAGGAAGATATTGGAAAGAAAGATAGTTATACTTATGATGATTTATTAGATTATGATCTGGGTTCGGCTAAAATAATTACGGTACCGATGGGAACCATAGTGCAAAAGGGTACATTATCCTATCCATATATAGTGAATCCGTATGATTGGGACACAACGACAAGGTTAGTTAGTGATGAGGAAGAGCTTATAATACAGGCGTTAAACCAATCGGTCCTATTGAGTGTTGGAAATATATATAGGGATAAGATATATTTTGTATTGGAGGAGGAAGTGTTGGCATATGGTAAAAATGACCAAATGTTACAGAAATTATATTTTCCAGAGGTTCAACAGGATACCCATAATTATCCTGAAAGAGAGATATTAGATTTATTATATAATATTCAGGCTAATCACCCAAATAAATTAGTATATATAGAACGAGGTATAAAACACCTTCGGTGTAAATATAATACAGAATCCATTTCAGTAATCCCATTGGAAAATATATTTAAGAGGTTACACGCAGAAGAGCACTCTCCTCTCATCAAGTATAATCCAGGGAGAGATGCGGATAGTATATTACGATTGTTTTCAGATAAAAAGAGTATATCTGGAGAGAAATTATTATATTTAAAAGCGGCAGACATTAATAATAAAATACTACTCATGGCTAAAAAGGAAGGAATATCACTATATATAAATCATAAAACCCCCAAAGGTATAGCGATACCAATCATATTGGATATAGATATAAATGGAGTGGTATATGTGGACGTGAATATGAGAATTACAATGCCCCGAGATGAGTTAGAGAAAATGTTACAGGGCGTAGTGAATGCAGAGATAGAAAACATTAATGTATTATTAGGTTCAGGTGGTTTTATTATACCAAAAATGGGGACTTTAAATAAGGTTGTGATACTAAATATAACGTATTGCGAACAGATAAAAATAAACAATAGTATGGATTTAGATAGGTTGAAGTGTATTCCTGCGATGTTTACCGTAGTAGAACCCAATGTTAATAAGGATATTCTGATGTATTATAAGAGAGTATCCAATTTTAACAAATCGCTTGCGCAAAAATTATTAATTATTAAATTATGGCAGAAGAAGGTAAAGCACAAAGAAATTTTAAAGCGGTTAAATTATAATTATCCGGATGATACTACAATAGGTCGTTCGTATAAGGAAATTATACGGGAATATACAGAAACCCAACATATAAAACCATTATCATATCTGGGTGCAGGATTTGAAACAAGTATAAAAGTAAGTAGTGATGGAAATGTAAGTGAGAGTATTATTTTAGAAATGACTAATATAGATAATCTACAGTATCTGGATATTATTCAGAAATGGTTATATGGTCTGGTTCTTTTAACTCAAGATAATATTCCTGAAATAAATGCAATAAGAGCGCAGTGTAATAATACAGAATTGAAGATGCCATCCCAGGTAAAGGAGGAAGAACCCGAGGAGGCACTTCCTGTAAAGGAGGAAGAACCCGAGGAAGAAACCGAGGAGGCAACCAAGGAGGCAACCAAGGAGGCAACCAAGGAGGCAACCGAGGAGGCAACCGAGGAGGCAACCGAGGAGGCAACCGAGGAGGCAACCGAGGAGGCACTTCCGCTAAAGGAGGAAGTAACCGATGAGGAAGAAACCGATGAGGAAGAAACCGAGGAAGAAACCGAGAATGCACTTCGTGTAAATGAGGAAGAAACCGAGAAGGCACTTCCTGTAAATGAGGAAGAAACCGATGAGACACTTCCTGTAAAGGAGGAAGAGACCGAGGAGGATAGTGATATGGAGTTAGGTAATGATAGTGATACGGAGGGTTCGCTGGATAGTGATATGGAGTTAGGTAATGATAGTGATACGGAGGGGTCGCTTAGTAAAGGAGGATCAGATAATGGTTATAGATCGATAGAAGCAGAAAAGAAAAAGGAGATTAAACTAAAAAACGTCGGTTATTTTTTGGATAGGCTACAGAGAAGTGACGCGAAGCTATTTGAAAAAGAAACCGAACATACAAATGGGTACTCTAGAGCGTGTCCGGGGCACCAACAGCGTCATCCGGTTGTATTAACTCCAGAAGAAAAGATGAATATTGATAAAAAAGATAAAGAAATGGCTATAGAGATAAAAAAGAAGTATCCAAATCCTACACAGGAGCAAATAGATTCAGGAGTGACGAATTCAGATTCGTATGGCTCTAGTGTAAAGTATGGGTCCAATCCTACAAAACCGCATTATTATATTTGCCCACAGTTTTGGTGCATTCCAGAAAATAGAAGTATCTCCAAGGCGGCATTAATGGCTGGAGAATGTGGTGGCTGGGATACCTCATCAAATCGTCCGATGGCGCGGGTTGAGAATACCTCCCGCACGACAGAGAAAGAGAAAGTGTATGAACGAAATAACAAATATTTTTGGGAAAAGGGAACCTCTCAGTACAAAGGTGCAGCTCCTGGGTTTTTGAAGAAAGGGTCGCATTCAGATAAAAAGGACATTTGTGTGCCGTGTTGTTTTGGGTATAAAAAAACTCCTAAAACGCAACAAAAAAGGATAGAGGAATGTAATCAAGATTCAAATACTAAACAGACGCCAGCCATTAAACCAAAACATGATACGTATGTATTAGATGCTAATAAAAGTCCATTAGGGGAGGGACGATGGGGACTATTGCCTGAATCAATACATAATTTATTAATGGAAAATAAAGAGCAATGTAAATTAACAGATAATAGGCTAGAACCGAATGAACCGTGCTTATTAAGATATGGTGTTTCGCAACAAAACGCCAATCAGTCTTTTTTGGCGTGTATAGAGAATATTTTGGAACTGGACGATATTAAACAAACGATTATAGACAGTATAAATATAGACAATTATGTACGTTATTCGAATGGTAATCTGATACAAGCGTTTATTGGAGAAAAGTATGAACAAGTAGATCCCGCCATATATAAAAACAGAAAGGTATTTAAACAATTAATGAATAAAGACCCCGATTTTATGGATAGAATATGCTCTTCGATGGAGAATTTTAAAAAATATATATTAGATGATACGGTGATTTTAGATCATACTTATTTATGGGATGTAATATCGTTACCTAATAAGAAGTTGTTCGCAGATGGTGTAAATATAATAATAATAGAAGATAACGCGGGAAGGGTAGAAATGACCTGTCCAACGAGTTATGCAGGTAGAAAATTGTATGATAAGATGAAAAAGTCTATCCTTTTAATAAAAAAAGGGAATATTTACGAGCCGGTATACTATTTTGTCATTAAGGGGAATACTATTAAAAAAAGGAAGGAATTTCAACCCTATGATGATAGGTTAGTATTTAAAATAGAGCAAACAAACAAATATTTAAGCAGGTGTATTCCGGAGGACAGTAAAACGGAACTATATAAGTTTACCGAAAATATGTTATTACAAACGTTAATAAGAAAGATTGGCGATGCCACGAAAAAAGAACCGACCATAAAGTATTTATGTATAGATTATAATGGAAAAACGGTAGGAATGCATGTCGTGTACAAGAAGCATGAAGGGTTTATACCGTGTTATCCAAGTGCTATAAATACATCGTATAAATTAAAGTTTATATATGAGTATAAGTGGAAATCGTACAAGAGCACTACTGATTTTCTAGCACAGATAAAACAGTTAGACAAGGATATTTTGTGCCAGCCAACCTTATTAATAGAAGCGGATGATTTAGTGATTGGGTTATTAACCGAAACGAATCAGTTTATAAAGATAGTCCCTCCTGAAAAAATAGACAGTGATTTAAAAAAAGTATCTGGAAGTGATTATATCGATCAAGAAAAGGCGATATTTAATAGTACAGAGAATTCCGATATAAATGACCCCAAATACATATATTTGGAGCAACAGTTTTACAATGTATTTAGAACATTAGTGCGACAAGTTATTACGCACCCGACTAATAAACAGCTACGAAAAGACATTATAGCTATTATTTCAAAAAAGAACGGTAATTCCGCCAATCATTTAGACGGCATTGTGGATATTTTACATAAGTTAGTCGATCATAAAATATCTTTTATAACCTATGAACCCGAAATATTGAATTCTTTAAATACTATATCCACATGTAATAATTGTAAGAAGCAATATTGCTTAACTACCTCCGACGATGAATGCAATTTACTTTTACCGATGTCTAATTTAATGAATGGACAGGATAATAGAATTGGATATTTTATCACCATGGCAGACCAATTACTACGGTATACACGAATCCAACAATTTATTTTAAATCCTAATAAGTATTTGAATTTAGCAAATATAAATTACGAGGTGAACGATAATGAAAAATTAGTATTAACTAGTAAATTAAATGATTTCTTGGCGCATATAAAAACGCTAGAAGAGAGTGATTCGAATAGTTATATTATAAATAATGCGTATGATAATATGAATCCGCCTGATAGTACCGCCCCTAAAACAATAGAATATTATACGGCTGACCACTATACGGATGAAACCTATACAGATGACAATCCGATAAAAGAGTTGGATATAGCACCAGAAAAAAGCATCAAGTTTAAGAAGATCAAACTGTCACAGTGAGACGGGGTGTAAGAATCTAGCTGACTCTACCATCATATAATACTCGTATATGGATTAGAGGTAGTATTGTTATACACCACGCGACCAAAGGTAGGAGAGTTCTTATTAAACCGAATAAGAAACTGTTTAATATTTTTATGGGATAGGGTTTTTTTAGTCGGACTATAAGAGTATTGACACATAAGGTAATCCACGGATATATTTTTGAAGGCATTAATAATACGTTGTTTAGGATATTTGGAGTGTATAATAATATTAGGAATATACTTGGCATTATCATGAAGCATACTCAGTATATCATGATATTGCTCTTCGGTTGGTCTATCATTATAGTATGATTTTATGCTTTCATCCCTCAAGTAGGTTTCATTGGAGATAAAAAAATCGACGACATTAAAATTAGATAAAAAGAATAATTGAAAAAACAGTGGCATAATTTGGGACGATGCTACGATATGAAAATAAATATTATATAAATTATGTATACCAAATGGCAAATTGGTGTATGGATTTTTGGGCAAGGACGGTTTAGAAAATAGATTCTCATGGTATAGTAGAGCATTATGTATGATTTTTAGCAAGTCAATGAGACAAAAATCATAAATGGTATTATTTTCTACCAATGAAATAATTTGTACCGGATTATAACTGGACAAACTATTTAATAGCAAATCGGACGTATTTTTAACTCTATGGTATCTCGCGTACCGCCACTTATATATGAATTGGTTAATGGCCATGTTATTTTTTTGCATAATAAAAAACATATCTTCCAACTCCGTCTTTACCATGGTAGAATAAAACGGATTATGTAACATATCATATAAAGCGGTGAATTTATTCAGTTTGACGGCAGATAAGAAACATCCCTCAATAATATTCTGAGGTCTATGTAAGTTTTTTGGTGGTGGGTGATAACTATTGGATAGATGCTTGTTGGACTGGGTTGTTCGTATCATTTTAATATATATTCAGTTTACTTGTTTATTATGTTTTACATAATATCTAAATCGTAGGTATCATCTAGAGCGCCAGTATCATTTGAAATAATATTTTGCGCGTTGTTTATACCTAAATTCTGCATACTACATGGGTCATTAGGATTATCTATAGCATTAATCATATCGTCGATATTAATCTTGGCCTCTACCTGTTGCTCTTGCAATTGTTTCATTGTATCAATATCCAAATAGGTTTGAAATGCGTTAGTTCCAAAATATCCTTCTTGTCCACACATGACGGATGCAGACACACCCCGCACCTCATCTAATTCACCATGTCTGGCCGCTTTCAAAAACTGCTCTGGTGTTTCTTCAAAGGACGCCTTTGCCAGAGGTCCAATATTATCACTATTAATACCATGCCTAAAGATAGAAATCATACTTGCTGAATAGGACATCCGATCACATAATAGGGTTAGGTGTCGCTCATTAATATAAGTGTCATTATCCGCTAGTACATCAATAAATTCATTATAGATAGTCATACGAGCCGCCTCGATTCCTAATGTCCTATATACCTCCATGATTGAATTAGACACTGTACGCTTTGCACAAATATTATCTAATCCCAATATGGTTATAAGATTGATCCCAACAGTATCTAATACCCAAATATCCGTCCTCACAAATTTATCCTCTTTACATTTAACCACATTGGGGTCTAAACGTACAATTACTTTATCAATGTTATTTACGCCTCTAATTAGTAAATTATTTAATATATAATCTTTAAAATTAGTTAGCATATAAATATTATCGGATTCGTCTAATGATTTTTGTTTGGTAGCAGACTTTAAGGGTTTCATACGCAATCTAAACACTAATGCGTCGTCATTATAATCACTATATACACATTCAATATCTTCTTGATAACTTTTATAAATGGCGAACTGAATATCGTCCATGGTAATGTTCTTTTCTAACATAATGATTCTGTTTAATTCTATCCGGACGATCCATTTGCTCAAATCACCATCATCCGTCCCGGTAGTCTTTATATATCCTTTCTCAAATTCCAAGAACCGATCTATGATGGGTTGGTCGGTTGCCATTAAATTATTTAATGGGTCAAAACAAATAGTAGTTTCTAGCACAATATCTTTTAGTTTAGTGCATTCTATATTATTCATAAGGGTGATTGCTCTATGTCGGTCATGTTCCTCTTCCTCCGGTAAATAAATCGTTAACGACGGTTTTTTTAAATTATCCGATAAGGATAATATCTCTTCTACCCTAGGAACACCCTTAGTGACGTTTGATTTAGATGCGACTCCCGCGAAATGAAAGGTGTTCAAGGTCATTTGTGTGGTGGGTTCTCCAATGCTTTGAGCCGCAAGGATCCCCACCATGTCGCCTGGTGCTGCCAATGATTTTAAATACATTACTTCTATTGTTTCAAGCAAGTACATTAGCGCGCTTTTGTTGAATCTGCGTTTAATAAATAATTCTACCGGAGACAGATAATAGTGATACATTATTTTGAATAGATCGTTTGGTGGAGCATAAGTGTGGCTTTTTAATTTTAGCAATTTATCTTCTATAAGCTTCATTCCATCTAAAATACTAATGTCTATTAAGGAATGCTCCGTTAGATGCATTTGGTTGTAGATATTATTAATAATATAGGAAAACGCTACCGGTAAATATACCCTGCTTTCGTCAGTGGTTTTGAATACTTTGTCAACTAGGATAGGTCGGAAATGAATCATGGAGTCAATTAGGGATTTGATTTTTTGTAATGTTTTTGTTTTTTGCTTAGCGACACGTTTATCGACTTCAGTACTATATAGAGCATATAGTGCTGGTCCATGAACTATGTTAAAATGTACGTATATTTCTTCAAGAGACATTTTAACGATAGGGCAGTTTTGGGCTTCGACTTTTACTGGATCGGCGCTGTCATCGCCATACCTAAATTGTACTATTTTCCCTTTATTATTGCGAACCGTCATATCATATGCCACCATTAGATCTTCACATCCTTTGATTAATCTTCTTTGAATATAGCCGGTTTGACTCGTTTTTACGGCTGTATCGATCAATCCTACACGACCACCTTGAGCATGGAAGAATAACTCTTCAGGTGAAAGTCCTTCGATGAAACTACTTTGGATAAATCCTCTTGCTTGCGGGGAATCATCGTATTTTTGAAAGTGGGGGAGCGTGCGAGAATCAAATCCATATGGAATACGCTTGCCATCTACATTTTGCTGTCCCAATGTAGCAATCATTTGTGAAATATTTAAGTCAGACCCTTTAGAGCCTGCATTAACCATGATAACAAATCTATTATCTTTACTTAAATTTTCTCTTCCTATTTTTCCCGCTTCTGATGCGGCGGCATTTAATATATTATTAACTTGCATCTCAAATTCGTCCACATTTGTTTGCCCGGTTTTATTTTCAAAAATACCTAATCGGATTTGATAGATTAATTGCTGTACATCATTTTTCTTTTTGGAGATGGCTTCCGTAATGGCCGCGTTGGTCTCAGAGTCCGCAATTAAATCACTAATGCCAACGCTATAGCCCTCTTCTTTCATATAGTCCGTTACAATCCCCTGTAAATTATCTATAAATTCTTTACTCTTTTCATTGCTATAATCATTGCAAATTCGTTGAATTAATCCTTTGGTGCAACCTCCTAGTACACTTTTATCTATATTACCACTAGTCATCTTGCCATTCTTTATGTCGATTCTAAAATTGGATCTCTCCGCATCATCCTCTTTATACATTTTAGTCTTATAGTTCATCGTTAGTGGAGGTAAAATACTAGATAAGATATCAAAATTACTAACCTCCGAGTTAAATAAGGATACATCGACTTTATCATTACTCATTAGTAAATTCATGGCTGCTTGTTTGCTAAACATTTTGAGTTTATTAGTGAATAAGAAACTGCCTAATAGAGAGTCTTGAAAAATTCCAACAATAGATTGATTATTCGCTGGACTGATTATATGATGATCAACCGCCGCTAGATTTTTTAGCTCACATTCCGACTCAATATCTTGGGGCATATGCAAATTCATTTCATCTCCATCAAAATCTGCGTTATATGGTTTGGTTACTCCTACATTCAACCGGAAGGTATTTCCTTCCTTCATTATTTTCGCAATGTGACACATCATAGACATTCTATGAAGCGTTGGTTGCCTGTTAAATAATAC
>Ga0209502_10003537_pt1 | contig 12198 bp, 12 predicted proteins | sample ArcticOcean_MG_C_10_FD_187442 | JGI IMG/M metagenome (GOLD analysis project Ga0209502, IMG submission 187442) | Marine microbial communities from western Arctic Ocean - ArcticOcean_MG_CB11_90 (SPAdes) (version 2) | ecosystem: Environmental > Aquatic > Marine > Oceanic | place: Arctic Ocean...
GAATAATTCAGGCACTGCCATTAAAGAACTTATTGATTATTTTAAAATCGATGCAAAAGATGTGATTGTTTTTCATGATGATTTAGATATTGATTTTGGAAAAATAAAAGCAAAATTTGCCGGAAGCAGCGCAGGACATCATGGTATTGACTCAATCGATAAATTTATTGGTAAAGATTACTCTAGAGTGAGAATTGGTATCGGGCATCCAAAAGATAAAAAAAAAGTTAGTAATCATGTGCTTGAAGATTTTAAAGATGATGAAGAAGATCAGATTAAAGAAATTGCAGAAAATATAGTTAAACTGCTTCCGACTTTATTAGAAAAAAAAACAGATCTATTCTCAAGTAAAGTTAATTCTAATCTTTTGACCGTAATCTAAATGGGCTTTAAGTGTGGTATCGTAGGCTTACCTAACGTTGGTAAATCTACTTTATTTAATGCTTTAACAGCATCAAAAAATGCTGAAGCCGCAAATTTTCCTTTTTGTACAATAGATCCAAATATTGGAATAGTTGATGTTCCCGATGAAAGACTTGATCTTTTAGCAAAACTATCAAATTCAAAAAAAAAGATTTTTACCAATATAACATTTGTTGATATTGCAGGTTTAGTTAAGGGAGCCTCTAAAGGTGAGGGTTTAGGTAATAAATTTCTTTCTCATATTAGAGAGGTAGATGCAATTGTTCATCTAGTTAGATGCTTTGATTCTGCAGAAATTACTCACGTTAATTCTAAGATTAATCCTTTAGATGATTTAGAGACTATAAAGACAGAAATTTTCTTATCAGATATTGATATAATTCAGAAAAAACTAGAAAAAGGAAAAAAAAAATTATTAAGCCCTAAAGAGATACAAGCTTTAGAAAAAAAATTAGAATTATTAAATAAAAGTGAAGAAGACTCAAGTTCATTTGACAAAGAGGAAATAAAAATTTTAAACCAATTGGGATTACTTAGTCTTAAGCCTAAAATTATAGTTTGTAATGTAGACGAAGAAAGTCTTGAAAAGGGAAATAAATATACTGAGGTTGTTAAAAGTAAATTTCTAAATGAGAAAATAGTAATTATTTGCGCTGATATAGAAGATCAAATTATGGGTTTAGATAACGAAGAAAGAGAAGTTTTCATGAAAGAAATTGGCCTAGGTAAAACTGGATTAATTAAATTAATTAGGGAGGGTTATGATTTATTAAATCTAGACACTTACTTTACATCAGGACCTGAGGAAAGTAGAGCGTGGACAATTAAAAAAAACACTTTAGCTCCACAAGCGGCAGCTGTAATACATACCGACTTTGAAAAAAACTTCATAAGAGCCGAGGCTGTTTCCTGTGAAGATTTTATTAAATATGGAAGCTCTGAAAAATGCAAAGAAAATGGTAAATTAAGAATAGAAGGGAAAGATTATATTGTTAAAGATGGAGATGTGTTATTTTTCCGCGTCAACCCTTGACCATATTCTTTTCATGCTAAAATAAACAAGAGTTGCTAGTAGTATTAAATATATAATGACTTTAGTTCCTGTTCTATGTCTTGCCTCTAAATGAGGCTCAGCCGCCCAAGTTAGAAAAGCTGTTACGTCCTTCGCCATTTGAGCTTGCGTAGCACTAGTTCCATCTGTATATTCTATTAATTCATCTGATAAAGGGCTTGGCATTTTAATCTTATTACCATCCATGTATTTATTGTAATAAACACCAGCATCTAAATCAAATTCAGCGGGCTTTTCTTCATAACCCATTAATACAGAGTAAATATAGTTGGCCCCTCCTGGTCTTGCTTTAACTAATACAGACATATCAGGAGGATAAGCACCTCCATTAGATGCAATAGATGCGTTTACATTTGGATAAGGATTTACAAAGTGATCTGAAGGTCTTGCAGGTCTTGTGAACATATCTCCATCGCTATTCGGACCATCTTCAACCTCAAAACTTGCTGCAATAGCTTTAACTTCTTCTAAAGTAAATTCTGGTCCGCCTTTTTGACCCAAATTTCGGTAACTCAGATACTGCATTGAATGGCATGAAGCACAAACTTCTTTGTACACTTGATAACCTCTTTGCAGAGAGTCTCTTTCAAATTTTCCTGTAATACCGGCAAAGCTCCAGTCAATCTTTAATAAATCTTTGCTTGCTGTATATGCTTTTTCACAAAAAAAGGTTGCTATTAAAATAGTTGCTAATAATTTTATAATTTTATTTTTTTTCATTAATTATTTTGTCTGATCTAGCTGGCACGGTGCTAAACCCTCCCGTTAAAACAGGTTCTGAAATGCTTGCTGGTAACGGGTCAGTTTTCTCAAAAAAACCTAAAGCTGGTAAAACAACAATAAAATGGAGAAAGTAATAAATGGTCGCTACTCTTGCTAAAAATAAATAAATACCGTCTGCTGGCATTGCTCCCAGGTACCCAAGAGCAAGTACATCGACAACAAAGATCCAAAAAAACTGTCTATACATAGGTCTAAATACAGCTGATCTAACTTTGTTAGTGTCCAACCAAGGTAAAATTACTAAAACAAATAATGCTCCAAACATTAATATAACTCCACCTAATTTATCTGGCACAGATCTTAAAATTGCATAGAAAGGTAACAAGTACCATTCTGGAACAATGTGAGCTGGTGTAACGAGTGGATTAGCTGGTATATAATTATCTGCGTGTCCTAAAACATTTGGTGAAAAGAATACAAAGCCTGCAAAAACAATCATGAACATCAACAAAGCAAAGATGTCTTTAATTGTAATGTAAGGATGAAAAGGTACGGTGTCCTTTGAAGGTTTCTTAATATCTATCCCGACAGGGTTATTATTTCCTGGTATGTGTAAAGCCCATATATGTAAGACTACTAAACCAAGTATTAAAAATGGAATTAAATAATGAAGACTAAAAAAACGCGTAAGAGTTGGATTATCGACAGAGTAACCTCCCCATAACCATGTGACAACACTTTCACCTACTAAAGGGATGGCACTAAATAAATTGGTAATAACTGTCGCTCCCCAAAAACTCATCTGCCCCCAAGGCAATACATAACCCATAAAGGCAGCAGCCATCATTAAAATATAAATTAACATTCCAATAATCCAAATTAATTCTCTTGGAGACTTGAATGAACCAAAAAATAAAGATCTAAAGATATGTATATAAACAGCAAGGAAAAACATTGATGCACCATTGCTATGAATGTATCTAATAAGCCATCCATAGTTTACATCTCTCATTATTTTTTCAACACTCTCAAATGCAAGATCCGCGTGAGCAACGTAGTGCATGGCTAAAACTATTCCTGTAACTATCTGTGTAATTAAACAAAAAGTTAATATTCCTCCGAATGTCCACCAATAATTTAAATTTTTGGGGGTTGGGTAGTCTGCTAAGTGTGCTCCTAAAGATAAAAGCGGAAGTCTATCGTTAAACCATTTTCCAGCTTTTGACTTAGGTACATATTCTTGTTCGCTCATTTTTTTATCATCCAATCTTAATTGTGTTATTGTCTACAAATTTATAATCTGGTATTTCCATATTTTTTGGCGCGGGTCCTTTTCGAACTCTTCCAGAAATATCATAGTGAGAGCCGTGACAAGGGCAAAACCAACCATTAAATTCTCCTTTGTCTTTTAAAGGAACACATCCTAGATGCGTACAAACTCCTACCATTACTAACCATTCATTTTTTCCATCCTTAACTCTATCCTCGTCTCTCTGAGGGTCTGGTAAATCTTTCAAATTGACTGACTGAGCTTCTTGAATTTCTTCAGAGGTTCTCCTTTTAATAAAAATTGGCTTTCCCCTCCATAAAACTGTAATTGATTTCCCTGGTTCAACTTGGCTTATATCGACTTCCGTGGTTGCCAATGCTTTAACTGACTCATCTGGATTCATCTGATGAATAAACGGCCATATAGTTGCTCCTATGCCCACGGCTCCAACTGTATAACTAGCGGTGAACAGAAAGTCTCTTCTATCTTTTTTATCTTCTTGTTTGCTCATAAGTAACTACTTATTATTAATGATTGTTTAAATAAAACTAATTCTGTCTTTTTTCTAGGGTCAGAATGACACATAAATTAATTGCTAATGATAAATATAGTACTTTATAAACCAGATATACCTCAAAATACGGCTGCTATTGTTAGATTGTCGGCTTGTTTAAACTTAAAGATTCATATTATTGAACCATGTGGATTTAATTTAGACGATTCAAGGTTTAAAAGAGTGGCTATGGATTATGTTAAGCTTAGTCAGATACTCAGATACTCAGATTTTGAAAGTTTTAAGAATAAAAATTCAAAATCTAGGATAATTCTAATGACAACTAAATCTAAAAAAATCTATCATCAATTTAAGTTTAGAAAAAATGACTTCCTGTTTTTTGGTAGAGAAAGTGCTGGGGTGCCAGATGAAATCCATAAAAAAATAGAAGATAAATTAAAAGTACCCTTGAGTGGAAAAGCAAGATCGCTTAATGTAGCAATGACTGTTGCAATAGTTGCTTCTGAAGCTCTTAAACAAAATAACTTTTTTAAATGAAAAACTTAATAGAAATAAAAAAAAAAATTACTAATAACTGGTTTGAATCTTTACAAAATAAAATTATTAATCAATTTCAACTACTTGAAAATGAAGCTAGTAAAAAAAAAGGTAAAAAAACAAAAATATTTATTAAAAGGCAATGGAAAAAAGATAATAAGAAAGAAGGAGGAGGAACCTCTTATCTCTTAAGTAATGGTGAATTGTTTGATAAAGTTGGTGTTAACAAATCAACTGTGTCCGGTCAGTTTGAAAAATTTTTTAGATCTAAAATTTTAGGTGCAAAAAAAAATGGAAGATACTGGGCTTCAGGAATTTCTGTAGTTGCTCACATGAAAAATCCTAAAATACCAGCATTCCATTTTAATACGAGATTTATAATAACTTCAAAAGAATGGTTCGGAGGAGGTGTGGATGCAACACCAAGTTTTAAAGATATAAAAGAAAAATTAATTATTCATCAAAAGCTAAAAAATATATGTTTAACTAACAATAAAAATTATAATACATATAAAAAATGGTGCGATAATTATTTTTATTTACCGCATAGAAAAGAGCCAAGAGGAATAGGGGGAATATTTTTTGATTACGAAACTAAAAATTGGGAAAAAAATTTTAAATTTGTACAAGACCTTGGTATTGGATTTATAGATATAACAAAAAAAATAATTATGAATAAAAAAAGATTAAAGTGGAATAAGAAAGATAAAGAACAACAGTTGTATAAAAGAGGAAGATATGTTGAGTTTAATCTTTTGTATGATAGGGGTACGAAGTTTGGATTAAATTCAGGTGGTGATACTGAATCAATTTTAATGTCTTTACCACCCCAAGCTAAATGGAAATAAAATGGATAAAGAACCAATAACAGTTGAAGGTTTAGAAAAACTTAAATTAGAACTCGGTCAACTAAAAAATTTAAAAAGACCACAAGTTGTTGCTGCTATTGCAGAAGCAAGATCTCATGGTGACCTAAAGGAAAATGCTGAATACCATGCAGCAAAAGAACAACAGGCTCAAATGGAAAGTAGAGTTATTGAAATAAATGATATTATTGCAAGAGCAAACGTTATTGATATTAAAAAAATTGAAAACAATGGCAATGTAATTTTTGGTTCAACAGTAACTGTTAAAGATTTAGGCGATAGTAAAAAGAAAACTTACAAAATTGTAGGTAAAGACGAAGCTGACATCTCTAAAAATTTAATTTATTTTAAATCACCGATTGGCAAAGCACTTATAGGCAAAAGTCTGGAAGATATGGTAATTGTTGAAACTCCTTCGGGTGAAAAGACTTTTGAAGTTTTAAATATTCAATATATCTAATTTTTTAATTCTATCGATGACGGATAGAGCTTCATCTCTGGTTAAGTTAAAATTATTTTCAATCCATTTTTTTTCTAATTCTTTAAGTGCGTGGCCAATTTTCTTTCCATTTTCTATACCTTGGTCAATTATATACTTTCCGCTAAATGGAAAAACTGGAACTCTTATTTTATTTAAATCAACAATTGTTTTCTTCAATACATTAACTGTAAACTTTTCTTCCGCACAATAGACAAAAGTTATTAATTTTGTAATATTTTCTTTTCCAAGTTTGTAAATATTTTTTTTAAAATCTTTTTTAAAATAGTTTTTTTCTCTTTTAAATTTTAAATAGTTATTTGCAATAAAACTTAAGTTTTTCTTTAATTTGTTGGAAATTTTATACTTATGACAAAAATACTCAAAATTATCTTTTTCATCTATTAGTAGTAAAGAAAAAATTCCTTCTGGCGTTTGAGTTGTGATATTTGTTTTTAGTAAATAATCAAAACTTTCAATTCTATCAATATATTTAAACTCAGGAAAAATAACTAAAAAAATGTTTTTTATATCTTTATTTTCTAGAATATTATTAATATTTTTTAATTCAAATATTTTATATAACTCACTTAAAATTCGTTCTTTGGAAAGATTTTTTATACCACTAAGATTGAGCTTGATAGACTCTATAACGTGATCGTTAAATTTTTTACAGTTATAGTAAATCGAAAATCTTATAAATCTAATTATTCTTAAATAATCTTCTTCTATTCTTAAAGCTGGCTTTCCAATAAATTTTATTTCTCTTTTTTTTAAATCATATACACCATTTTGAGGGTCATATATTTTTCCTTTTCGATCCATATAGATTGCGTTAATAGTAAAGTCTCTTCGTTCTGAATCTTGCAGCCAGTCATCTATAAATGAAACTTCTGCATGCCTTCCATCAGTCTTGGTGTCTTTTCTTAATGTTGTGATTTCAAACTTGCTTGAGTTTATAACAACAGTTACAGATCCATGCTCTATACCGGTGTCGATAATTTTAAATTCAGAATCTTTAAATTTTTCTTTTATTTCTTCTGGAGAAAAAATCGATGCAATATCAATGTCATCTATATTTTCATTTGTTAAAAACTTTCTTACACAACCACCGACAAACATAGCTACTTGGCTATTTTTATTTTTATTTTTCTCAAGAATATAAAATAATTTTTTAATATCTTTTGATTTATAAAAAGGGAAAAATATTTTCTTTATCTTGTTAAAAAAAGTTATATTTTTTGATAATTTATCCATTTATTTGGCTGGGGCACTAGGATTCGAACCTAGGATGACGGTATCAAAAACCGCTGCCTTACCGCTTGGCTATGCCCCAGTATTATCGGTTTGATATACCATAAATACAAACAATTAAATAGATTTTGTAAGTACACACCAGTAATTAGAAAATTTCTTCTTTAAAACCTTAACTCCCATATTGGCTGATTCTCTGCTGTGAAATATTCCAAAGCAAACAGAACCAGAACCGGTTATTCTTGAAAATAAACAATTTTTTTGAAGTCTAATTAAATTTAAAACATTTTGAATGCTTTTGTGTTTTCTTTCTACAATTTTCTGCAAATCATTTGCTTCATTTATTAAAAATTTATCATATTTATCTTTAGTGAGAATTTTTGATGGATCTATTCTTAATGGTGAATTAAATCTTTTTACTTTTGAGTATACTTGTTTTGTAGAACTTTTGATATTCGGATAAACTAGCAAAAAATAAAACTTATATTTTTTCTTAAACAATTTTATTTTCTTTAGATTTTCTTGAAAAGAATGATTAAAAAAAAATAATCTTAGATCAGAACCTATTTTCTTTTCAAATTTTTCTAATAATTTTGAATTAATTTTTTTTTTTAAAAAATACTTAATTATAGTTGCGGCGTTACCTGTTCCACCACCTAGACCAGCATATACCGGTATTCTTTTGTTTATAACAATCTTGTATTTCGTATTTTGATTTATTAAACTTTGATCTCTTAACAGTGACAAGGTACTAACTACTGTATTCGTTTTTCTTTTGATATTTTTTTTAAAAAGTCCGGTAAATATAACTTCATCTTTTTTTTTATTTATTTTTTTTATACTTATTCGATCGTACAAATCTACAAGCATTACCGCTGACTGTATGTCATGAAGACCACTTTTATTTTTTTTTAAAACTCTTAGAAATAAATTGATTTTAGAATAAGATTTAATCATTAGCTATTATTTAGCTTTTAAGTCCAAATAATATTTTTTGCTCAATTTCTTTTTTTAATTTTTCGTCTGTTTCTTCTAGTTTCAAAACATAATTCCAATAATATCTTGCTTGTAATGTTTTGTTGTTCATCCAAAGTGCGTCTGCATAGTGGTCATTGATTACAGGATCTGAGGCCATATATCTAATAGCTAATTCCAAATATTGTTTTGCTTCTTTAAAATTTTTCAATTTAAATAAAGCCCAACCCAAGGAGTCAATAATATAACCATCATTCGGTTTTAGTTTGTTAGCTTTTTTGAGCATCGCCAAAGACTTTTTAACATTAATACCTTTTTCGATCCAAGTATAAGCTAAGTAATTAATTACATAAGCATCATCAGGTGACGCATTTAAAGAGTTAAGCAAGTCAACTTCTGCTTTGTTCCATTGATCGGTTCTTTCGTAAGCTACACCTCTACCATCAACTACTTCTGCGAAGAGAATATTTTCTGTATCAATTAAACTTAATAATTTTGAATAATATTCAATTGATTCTTGGTATTTTTCATTGTCTTTTAAAAATTCTGCATAATCAAATATCTCATAAATTCTTGGGTTAGCTATTTGTTTAAATGATTTTTTTAGACTATTTATTGCCTCTTTGTTTTTATTTTGTCTTTTGAGAATTGATGCAATTTTTTTCGATGCGTGCCAACTATAGATTGAGCCTTTTTTTTTTACTTCAATATAAATTTCTTTAGCTTTTTTATACTCCTGGATAAGAAAAAAATTTTCTGCCTGCAAAGTATTGAATGATACAAAATTTGGATTTAAATATTTAGCTAAATTTAAATAGAAATTGGATATCGTATAATTATTTTGTGCTGCCAGCGCATTCGACGCCACGTAAAATATTTCAGCAAATACATCTGCAGGGTTTTTACAGTCAAATTTATTATGAAATATATTTGTGTTCTCAAGATCCAACTTTAATTGACCAAGAATTAAATTTTTAGGATACTGAACTAGTGAAGTTTCTATAATTTCTTTTGCTTTTTCTTTATTGTTTTTTGAAATTAAATAATTTGAGTGAAAAAAATTATATCTATAATAATTTATATCAATATTCGATGTTAATTGTCTAAACATTGCGTCTGTTTTGGGTGAGTCGAAATAACAGTATGCAAAAGTTTTTTGAATATTTTTTATACTTTTAAATCTTTCGGGTATGATGCTTAGAAGTTCAAGTCCTGAATTAAGATCCGAAACATTTCTAAAATTAATCCAAGCGTTTAAAGATGTAGCTAATAAGTTTTGAATTGAGCCAGATGGATTTTTATTTACTGTTTTTTTGAGATAGAAGGATGCATTTTTAAAATCATTATTTTTAAGGAAATAAACTGCGCTTATTAAATTACTTTCAAAATTATCAAGTTTTTTATTCTTTAGCTTTTTGGAATAGTTAGCGGCATCTTTAAATTTTCCAAGAGCTACTAAAGAATATTGGTAGTATTGAGAATAATTACGGTGATTGTCCTCTAAATTGTTTAACAGCCTCAAGTAAGAGTAAGACTTTTTATATTCATTGTCATTAGCGGATAAAACACCTGAAAAATAGTTAGAAATATCTCTTGCGTCAGAGAATTTATCTAAATTTTTTGCTAAAATAACATTAGATATGTTTAAAAACAGAAAAAGATAAATTATTAACTTGAATTGAACTTTTAAGTTTTTCATAATTATTTAAATGATAAAAAAAATTAATACCAAATTAGTAAAGTTAATTAAATATTATAGTCTAATTAATCATAACCTAATATATGAGAATAAAGCTATAAATCGATATAAAATTAATAATAATTTAGCTATCAAAGGCCCTAAAGGTGTTAAACTTCAAGAACTCAAAAATTCAATAGGCAGGATTAAAAATTGTGAATTAAAAAAAAATTCAACTAATATTGTTTTTTCTGATGGCAACCCTAACGCAAACATCATGATTATTGGAGAGGGACCAGGAGCGAATGAAGATTTAGAGGCTGTTCCATTTATTGGCAGGACGGGGGAATTATTAGATAAAATGTTGATGTCAATTAATTTGAATAGAGATAATGTTTATATTTCTAATGTAGTTAATTATAGACCACCTGAAAATAGAAACCCAACTGAAGAAGAAATTGCTCGTTACCTACCCTACTTGGTCAAACATATAGAGATTATAAGTCCTCAAGTTTTAATTCTTTTAGGTAGTACTGCGTTAAATTCTATTATTGGTGGTGATAATATAATATCTGATGTTAGAGGCAAGTGGTTTGAAAAAAAAATAGGAAATTGTAGCACCTCAGTTATTGCTTCTTTTCACCCTGCTTTTTTAATGAGACAACCTGATCAAAAAAAATTGTCATGGATAGATCTTAAAATGATTAAAAAAAAGATTTTAGATCTTAAGATTAATATTGAAAAATAATCTAATAACAGCTGGTGTAGATGAGGTGGGTAGAGGTTGCTTAGCTGGGCCTGTAGTTTCAGCTGCAGTAATACTTAATAATAAAATAGATTTAAAGTTAATTAATGATTCAAAAAAAATTAATTTTCAAAATAGATTAAAAATAGCAGAAATTATTAAACAGAATTCTTATTATGCAATTGGCTTAGCTTCTGTTGAAGAAATATTTAAAATCAATATTTTACAAGCTGCTTTGCTTTCAATGAAAAGAGCTATTGATAAACTTGAGAAAAAACCCAGTCAAATACTTATAGACGGTCCCTTTGCTCCAAAAGGACTAAAAAATTACAAAACAATTATTAAAGGAGATGAAAAAATTAAATGTATAGGTGCTGCTTCAATTATAGCAAAAACATATCGAGATTTACTTATGATTAAGTTATCAGAAAAATTTACTCATTATGCGTGGGAAAGAAATTTTGGCTATGGAACTAAAGCGCATATGGAAGGATTAAAAAAATTTGGCATTACCTCTCATCATAGAAAAGGATTTAAGCCAATACACCATATGTTGTTAAGATAAAAATTTCGAACACAAGAGACATGCTGTTTCACGTAAAACTGTTTGACCTAGGATTCAATTTAGAGTTGAATTAAAATATGTCAATATTCTCTAATAAAATTGTCAACGGAGATAGTCTTCTCGAATTAAAAAAAATTCCTGACAAAACTTTTAATTTAATTTTTGCTGACCCTCCTTACAATATGCAAATTGGTGAAACTTTGAGAAGACCAGATGCTAGTAAAGTAAAAGGAGTTGATGATAAGTGGGATCAATTCGATAGCTTCAAACATTATGATGATTTCTGTAAAGAATGGCTAATTGAATGTAAGAGAATTTTAAAAGATAATGGAAGTATCTGGGTTATAGGTTCTTACCATAATATTTTTCGTCTAGGCTATCATTTGCAAAACTTAGATTATTGGTTGTTAAACGACGTTATTTGGAGGAAAAATAATCCAATGCCTAATTTTAGGGGAACAAGATTTACCAATGCACATGAAACTTTAATATGGGCTTCTAAGAATAAAAAATCAAAATATACTTTTAATTATCAATCTTTAAAATGCTTAAACGATGATTTACAAATGCGTTCAGATTGGATGCTGCCAATCTGTAATGGAAAAGAAAGACTTAAAAAAAAAAATGGTAAAAAAATACACTCTACTCAAAAACCTGAATCTCTTTTGCATAGAATAATACTAGCAACAACTAATAAGGGTGATTCAATATTTGATCCTTTTTTAGGAACAGGAACTACTGCGGTAGTAGCTAAAAAACTCGGTAGAAAATATTACGGTATAGAAAAAGATAAAAAATATTTTAATGCTGCTTACAGTAGAATTAGTAAAACAAAAATTATCGAAGAAGATTGTCTAGATACAATTGAAAACAACAGATCAAAACCAAGAATACCCTTTGGTTCATTAGTAGAATTGGGAATTCTTAAACCTGGTACAGTTTTGTCTGACCCTAAAAACAAATTTAATGCAAAAATAATGGTTGATGGAAGTATTAAATATAAAGAGTCTGAAGGCTCTATACATAAAGTTGCTGCTAAAATAATGGGCACAGAAAGTTTCAATGGATGGACATACTGGCATTGTAAAGTTGGTGACT
>Ga0209502_10003540_pt1 | contig 12191 bp, 20 predicted proteins | sample ArcticOcean_MG_C_10_FD_187442 | JGI IMG/M metagenome (GOLD analysis project Ga0209502, IMG submission 187442) | Marine microbial communities from western Arctic Ocean - ArcticOcean_MG_CB11_90 (SPAdes) (version 2) | ecosystem: Environmental > Aquatic > Marine > Oceanic | place: Arctic Ocean...
GTGGACTGGATTGTACTCCTTTGTATCAACCTCCACATAGAAAGTGCGTGGCCCCCAACACGCGCCTATGCTCAATATCTGGGCAGTGTGTGCTGTGTCCAAAGTTTCTAGGTCGAGGTGAATCTGATTATCTTGCGGCATATTATGCCTCCTGTAATTCATTTAGTTGTGTGTGATGTGCCACATGGCACGTTCTACAAAGCCACCGGATGTCTAATGGTTTCCCATAGTCGTCATGGTGACCGTCTGGTACGCAGCTCACATTGCATGAGCTACATTCTTGTGGGCGAGTTAATGTGCCAGCCTTAATTGCTATGCCTACAGCCATACGCGCCTTGTGCTTTTCTGGGTTTCGCAATCGGTCTGCCTTGTTGTTAGCCGCATGCCTCTCAGGGTTAGCTTGTCTATAAGCCTTGTCCATAGCAGGTTTCTTCTCAGGATTTGCCTGTATCCAAGCCTTGTTACTAGCAGAATGACAGACCTTACATGAGGAGGCGTACCCGTCCTTTTTAGTCTTGTTCTTATGAAACTCAAGGTAGTCCTTTTCGGTGCTGCAACCATTACATAACTTCATTGTCCTACCTCCTTTAGATCGCCCCAGTTGAGGCCAATCATTGCATCCCACGGCAGTGGAATGGGTGGATGAAAGCCCCAGATTTTTTTATAGGGCAGATTGTTTAGTATCTGCTGGCCCTCGCGTGCGGCTTTCTCTGCCACCTTAGTTGGCCAGATAGCGAATAAACCGTCATGCAGCTCAAAGTAAAATCTTCCACCATACTTACTTAGTAGTGGCTTGAGAGCAGCCATAGCTAAGTATTTCTGGTCAGCACCAATCCCCTGTATAGGGAAGTTAATGGCGGTACTCTCCAACCGCCACTTCGTATCAGCCCCGCCCCAGTCACCACTGAGTTGGACACGCCTACCTGCGATAGTCTCAGCATACCCTAGCTCTTGGGCGGCACGTATTTTCCGATCCCAGTACGCCTTCACACCTTGGTAGGTACGATGGTATGCGCCATGCACAGAAGTAGATTTGTCTATGTCCCAGTCAAGTCCGTACTGAACGCGAGCAGAAGATAGCAAACTCTTAGGGCCAATACGATACTGACAAGACAGGTTGGCAACCTTACCAGCCATGCGTTGCTCGTAAGCACCTTCAGCCCCTGACTGATATGCCTCACGCATTTCTGGGTACGTTAAGTCAGTCATCTCTGATGCCATGAATGAGTGCGGGTCTTCGCCAGCTTCACACATAGACAGCATAGTTGCATCGTTAGACTCAATAGCTACCCAGCGATACTCCTGTGAGGCAGCATCCCACTCAACCATTGTGTACCCTTCGGGCGCACAGATAGTGCGTCTATATATAGCAGCACGTTTCATCTGGTGCAGTGCGAAACCTGTCTGGCACTTCGCCTTGCCTTTACCTATTGATGAGGCATACGTCATGCGGCCTGTGTAGGTCGAGTTAATGAACGCCGTAGGATGTGACCGGTCATCGTCGTTATACACACAACTGGCGATGATGTTGTCCACGAACTTAGTCTTGAGTCCTTTCAATTCGCGGTAGCGTTTGATCTTCATCACGCGGTCGTCTACAAATGACAATTCGTACAGCACCTCTTTGTCCGTTGAGCGATTGCCTTTGTCCGTGGTTTTGATTACGGGCAAACCCCAGACATCAAACAACAATTCTTGTAGCTGAGATGGACTAGAAAGCACCGCCGGGAACGCTCCTAAGGCCCCCAACTCATCTTCTAGTATTTGACGCTGCTTATCTACGTCAGCCCCTAGTGCTTCTAGGGCTGGTAGGTCAGTAGCTATGCCAGTCATATAGTGATCCGCCACGAGCGGTATGCTCTTAGCCTCAACTAGTGCGCTACGTAACTGCCTCTCGGCCCCTTCCCTCTTCAATTTTGACATCATCTTAGATGTTAGTCGGAGAGTTAAGCCAGCGTCCAGCTTGTTATATTTCAAACGTGCGTCTATAGCATCGTTATCCATATCATGGAAAGACACGTTGTCATCGTAGCCAGCGAACTCAGGCAAAAACTCACCTACAGCGGCCTTCAGACCAAACGACTTGCGCTTGGCCTTAGTCAGAGTTGACTCAGGCACACGAACGCAGTGCTTCCAAAGACTCATACCATCGAGCCAGTTGATACGCATTACCTCTTTGCGATACCCGTACTTGATGAGCCAAGCTGCATCGAACGCGACATTCCACCCGACAACTACTATGTCAGGCTTCAGTGCGGCCTCGATAAATTCATCAAGCGCGAGAGACAGGTGTCGCTCAAAGTCCTCTGCTTTAGCGGCAGAGGAATCCAAGGGGAATACGGAGGTCTTAATGACCCCCGATGAAACCTTTGCGGTGGCGAAACTAGTCAGCCAAGAGCTTTCGGCCCAAGGCTGGAGGGCATGCTCGTCAAGCAGCCCACTAGTTTCTACGTCAAAGGCGATCCATTTCTTAGGATCGGTGTAGTTCATGGCTCCACTGCAACCTCTAAGCGCATCTCACGACCTGTGGGTTTGTCGTAATTAGAGCAATGAGGGCAGAACCAACCGCGAAAGCTAGGGTTCTCCGATACGCGATGTATCGGGTCTGCTAGTTTGCCGCAGTTGCTGCATGGTTGCTTCTTAGCTATTGAGTGGTCGTTCATTTATTTCTCCGTGGGGTGTAGTCTCTCGGCTCAACGCCCTTGCGCTGCGCCTTTCTGTATAATCCCTGCTCCGTTGCGGAGTACAGTTCTTGTAACTCGGCAAGAATAATCTTGCGTGAGGTCGGTATGCCAGAGGTGCTATGACCCCAGTAAAACTTCGCTCGCATAAGTTGCTCACTGCCGTCAGTTGACCAATACCTACTTGCCTCACAAGTGATCTTGCGTCTGGACTCGTGACCTGCTTTATTATCAGGCAAACCATCCCTGTAAAACACATAGGTATGACACTGTGCCTCCGCTCTGTGTATATCGCTGACAAGCGCATCGGTAGCCTCTTTCTTGAGGTCATCAAGAATTGCGGCAGCTTCCTTGCGCGTGTGCGCGGGGTCGTTAATGCGGCGCGAGAGTTTGTCAGCATCTCTTACCTCTTTGGCGACCTCCTTCTTATTACGTGCAGCGGCACGATGTTCGCTGACACGCTTACCGTCTACAACGGGATCAGACTCTAGCCAGTTACACACCTCCTCTACCTTCTGATACATAGCAACGTAGGTACGCGCCTCTGACTGACTGCGCGGTGAGCCGTTGTAGTTGCACTCGACTTTGAACCCAATGCTAGTGGGTTTGTCGTTTGTGTCCCATACAAAGCCCACATACGTATCCTCAAAGTCACACTTTATGTTAGCTATGTTATCGCTTGAGTAATGGGACGGAGTAGTTTTCTGGTCAAGCAAACGCTTCAGAGTGCCACCCGTTATGCATTGGATGCGCCATCCTTCATGGTGCATGGTCTGCTCTGAGTGGTCGTGATGCTCGTTGCCCCAACTTTTGGGTGTGTAATCCCAGTAGTTATGCTGCTTGTGATCGGCCCACCATACGGCGAGCTGTGTGTCAGGCTTTTTATCGTCTTCCATTACAGCTCTCCCTTACGATAAGCGTCCAGCACAAACTCTTGCTCACGTAACTTTCTAGTAAGCTCCTCAAGGGTGGGGGATATCCCTCCTTTCTTTTTTGCAGCAGCTACTGGCTGAGGTTCAAACACTAGAGGCAGTTGATCGGACGCATCAGACAACTTGACCGTTTTCATAGAGTTTAAGAACGCATTGATATTGTGCTCGCTCTCCCAGTGCAGGTTAGGTATAGGCTCGGCATGCAGCCACTTCCATGTTGTTGAGTTAGCGAACTCCCCCATGTCGCAGACCTCGCTTGAGTTGAGGTCATTTTCTTTTGCAAACTTACGTAGCTTGCGGATCGTTGCCACTGCTGACTTACGTGGAGTCTGTTTGTTGTTTAAGTTATTCATTAAATACTCTCCTTAAAGAGTTTGATTAAATGTAATTAAGGTTTTGTAATACACAATAGCTTCGGGTGGTATATGCACCTTGGGCGATTTAAGTTGTAGAACCAACACACTGCGTAGGCTGTCTGCTGCGCCGCGCACCACCTGATCGGTGGATGCTTGGCCTTGCAGGACTAACTCATACAGTGCGACTGAATCTACTTTCTTGCTGCGCTTAGGCAGCGGCTTGTTAGCTGCCATCGGCATCCCGCTCCTCTGCTAGCTTTACAATTATCTGTAAAGATTCCTTGAGCAGAGCGGACTCCAGCATATTCTGCTCTTGGTATTTAACCAGTCGAGTTTCAATGCGGATAAGCCTAAGCTCCATGTTTTTCAGTAACTCAGGATCAATACTCATCGGAACTCTCCATAGAGGCCATTGCTTGAATAGCACCCTGCGCCACTGCTGCATCAGCGGTGCCCATGTTAAGAACTGCGCCGATTGTCCAACGCAACGCATATATGTTTGTCTTGCCTTCGTAACAAAACAAAACAACTTGAGCCTCCTGATTTTTGTGCATGTCCTCCTCACAATCATGCTGGGTGGATATAATGTTGACGGGCTTCTCGCCAATCAACGCCGAGTAATTACTTTCTTTCCAGTACATTTTCTTCAACATAGTCCTACTCCGTTTAGTCAGTGATTTCAATTTGAATAGTCTCGCCCCAATCGGCAACAACGTCCGTGGTGATAGCCCATAGCACAGGAATACCATAGGTATCCTTACCGAAAGAGGTATAGCCATCGGTTAGCACAATGATTAGCTCAACGTCTGGGTACTCTTTATACACATAGTCCAGACCTGTGGGCATGTGTGTACCGCCTGACGCATTGCAGTTGAGGCTTACCGGATACTCATCGGGCGTATACTCAACAATATACCGAACTACGACCTCACTATGGACGGGAACTGCTATGACCTTGCTTGGCTGTGCAGTCTCTAAGATGCGGTTAAGGTGTGACGCAAAGTGATTCTTCATGCGACTACCAATACTTCCGCTAACATCCCAGATGATGGCAACCTCTCCCATCGACTGACCATCGAACCAAGGCAGATACACCTCCTGTGCGATATGTCGCCTGTCGAGCTTGGCCCAGCTAAAGTCATCCTGAGAAGGCTGAGTCATAAAGCGTAGCAACTTAGTGTGCCACGGAGTCTTGACCTCAAGCAGCTTGCTGGTGAACTTCTCCAGACACTCTGGCATGTTACCCATGCGCTTAGCTGACTCAACAGCCTCGTGCATCTCAACGCGAGTCTCCGCTTCCAACTCGGATTTCTCCTCAGCGGTTAGGGGGCCGTCCGACAAATCCATGTCGCCTCCAGCCCATGTATCCCCAGCTTGTGGTTGCTGATCGGTGTCCGCACCGCCGTCGCCGTCTTCGCCTCCACCCTCTGCGTCACCATCATCATTGTCAGGCTCATCCCCCGACTCAGACGGTTTACCCCAGCCCTTAGGCTCATCAGGTTTCTCACCAGCCTCGACCATCTCATCGTAGACTTCCTCCGCAGTCATATTCTCTGCGTTGGGCCAACGAATACCACCCGCTGGCATAGTGCCTACCTTGCAGGCAATCAACATCTCGTTGATAACGCCATCACAAGCACGATTCCACAGTGAGTGATCCCTGCTACCGATGCGTACACAGTGCATCAACATGTAGTGCATACATTCGTGCGCTAATACGAACGCAACCTCCATGATTGTCAGACTAGCAAACCATTCTGGGTTGTACTTGATCTGACCCTGTGCATTCACGCATGCCGTGGGCATGGTGGTGATCTCCTCCAGCTTGCGCCGAAACAGTACGCTCGCATAGAACGGCGCGAATTGGATAAGCCAATTCTTAGCAATATCTATGGAATCTACTTGCTTATGTTGTGCGCTCATTACAGACCTCCTAGTGTGTCAAGTAACCCAGACAGCTTATCGGCAGCTTCCTTGCGCTTACCTTCCAGAGTACGCATAGTCTCGGATGATCCTATGTGTCCGTGAACTACCTTGCTCATCTCCTCAATCGCTAGAGTAACCTTCGGGTCATCACCGATATTGAGTTGGCGAGCTGTGGCCAGTGCCTCCTGCAAGTTATCAATGAGTGTGTCACGGAATACAGACCCGCGATCCCCGATTGGTATGCTGAGTTTCTCAACGGCAGCAGCGACAGGCTTGAGCATGCGGCTAATCAGGTCAGCACGAACGATGTCCACGATCTCCACCATGTCCTCGTTGAGCTGATCTTTCTGCCACTGCGGTACTACGGTTAGCAAGTGTTCGCCTTTGGGTATCGCTTTGACCCGATACTTAACGGAAAACATGTGCGCTGCGTCTTGCGCTGTGGGGTACTCGGCTTGGCTTATGTTGTGCTTCGCCAACAACGTATTGGCCTTCTGGGTACGCTGGTGCATGTCCTCATGGATGTGCATGTCCCAGTTGGCTATGACCTCAGCGCAGGTGATGTCTACATCCTCGATACTAGTCAACATGTATGCTGCGTACTCCTCAAAGAAGGTGCCGGGGAGTATGCGATCACCACGGTCAACATACGGCACAGTATTCTGCTTGTGCCAGTCGTAGATGCGGTCGATCTTGCGGAGCAAGACACGCACGCCGCCAGTCTTGAACAGGTGCTTGGAAAGAGTGAGTGACTCATCGCCAAGCTGCTCACGTACTGTGTCACGCACATCTGCATCGACTTGCACAGAAGTTGTAGGCTTCTTGCGTTTAAGGGAAACCAACATGTTGTTGTCGGCAATAGTAGGTATGTTTAATTGTGTATTCATAATAGTAGTTCTCTAGTTAGTAAGTGATTATGCGTTTGCGCCAAAGTAGGCTTGGTTTTTAGTACACCACTTGATGTACTCAGGGGTTGTCCGTATCTCAGGCACACGCTTGCGTATGGCGTTGACGAACAGCATCTGTATTTCAGGCTTGAGCCTTGTTACATATGCTATGAGGTGCTGGAAGTCTCGTACCTTTTGTACCTCTGTGATAAGGCGAGAGATCAGCGCGTAGCACACATCAATCTTATCTGAGACTGGTGCGGTCTTCGGGTTGTTAATGACTTCGCTGATCGGTGGCAGGTCTGCTACCGTCCTACAAAAGCCAAGGTAATCTTCTGCCCAACATTCAGGCACAAGGGATTTGACCATGTTAAGCCACAGGTGCTTGGGCAGCTCATCCGATACGTTGCCCACAGCTTCCCACTGACGGGGAGTGGAGTTGGTTGGCTCTGAGGGATCAAACCCGTCTTCACCATACAACGCCTTCTCACCGCGCCAGTGTATATAAGCCAATGTATTCACGTTGAAACCTGCCTTGCCGCCATGACTGACAAAATCATCAACCGACATACCCAGCTCGTGCTGCAAGCAGCGGTTCTGGAGCTTGGTAATCAAACGACCAGCACCACTCCTGTCCTCAACACGGTTGCCCGTTAAGAAAAACCGAGTGTCTGGGTGGATTTGTAGCCCACCGCAAGTGAAGTCGTAGATCATTGAGCAGAGGATATTCTGCACCGAGGGCATAGCATCAGGAACCTCATCCAGTATGACCATCTTCACTTGTCCGGTTGTCAGTCGGTGTATGAAGTCTGGCGGTGCGAATGCGGTTATCCCGTCTTTGACGGTAGGCACACCTGAGTAATCTACTGGCGTATGAAAAGACGGTCGGATGATTACGATCTCATCCTTTGTCTCATCGCCCGTGAAGGTGAACCCCATTGACATACCAACTTCTATGCCACACGCGGTCTTTCCACCTCCGGGTGCGCCTAGTAATAGGAATGCCTGACGTTTTTGTAAGTCAGATGAGAAATGTGTAGTCGCCATAGTGACTACGTTTTGAAACGAACTAATTGGTAATGCCATAATAATGTACTCTCATAAGTAAATAACTAACCCCATTCTACAGGCTGAGGCTATTGCCTGTCAAACTCTTTACTACACCACCACTATGGTGGTCACTAACACAAGCAGCAGAAGCCCGACTACGCAGTATGCGGTGTGTCGTATAAACTTCGCTGCAAATGATTCTTCGTGCAAGTCTCTGCGGATAGGTGTTTTGATAGGTGACTTAGTGATCCGCATGATTGCCACCATCATTCTCGTTCAACCACTTCTTATACTCCGCAGCACGCGCCTTGCGTTTCTTCTCAAGCTTGGTGCGTTCCTTTCGTGCGCGTTCTTGCTTGTGGGCGCTAAAGTATTTCTTGGAATTACTAATGAACTTCTTCATAGCTGAACCCCTCGTTTGGCAAGCCTAGCGGCAAGCCGCTGGTTTTTGTCCCTGAGCTGCTTAAGCTCTTTGTCCATCTCCCACATCAACTGGGCATCTCGCGCCATGACCCGTTGCAGATTTTCTACCGTCTGCTTTAACGGTGCTTTCGCTTCGTCCGAATCTTTAAATGCTTTCATCTCGTTCTCCTAGTAGTGAAAAACATCCTATCCATTCTCTATACTGATGCTGGTCTGCCAGAGGCAACCACTCAATAGTGCCAGCCACACTACGTTCGACGCAGATCATGTGGCCTCCTCTATGTCTTCGATGTACATCACATCCTCAGACCCACACTCAGGGCAGTAGTTGTGACACTCTACAAACTCAGCATCGCAGTCAGTGCAGCGATACTCCAGCACTTGCTTTCTATTGAGAAAGGTAACGTGGTCGTCTTCACCGTAAGGTGTCCACATAAGCGTTGCGTCTACAGTCTTTGCATCTGATGCGGTAACTAACTGGACTAACACACCATTCTCGTTGTCCACTATTTTGATAATGAGTTGACTGTTATGGGCTAGCTGTATTACTTGGTCTGGCTTATTCATTTTGCTCTCCTATGGGCGTGAACCCGTTAATGTTGCCTTGCGTGTCGTATGACACCTCGTAGTAAATAGCACCTTCATGTTGCTCGATGGGATACTTCTGCCATTGCAGCATTTGTATCAAGTCGAGCATGTGACCGTTAAGCCAATCAACCCACCAACTGACGGGTTGTGGCGCGAACGGCAAGTCCCGCTCAATTGCTGGGTACTTACTGAACACGATTAGATGTACGTTTTTATTTATCATAGGCTTGCCCAATTCTGTTTATGCTCAGGCTCATCACCATCATAGGTAGGCTCAACCAAGCCTCCGCCTAACGCCTGCGGTATAACATCGTACTGAAATACATGTGTCTCAGTACCAGACCCGACCAATCTGGCTGACCCGTAACGGGGCGTACCAGACCCTAGAGCAGTAGGGTCATCTTCAGTGGGCCTGACAGTCACCTCAAACTGACCTCTCGTTTTCAGTGGTTGCTGATCGGTGTCCGCTCTTGGCACCAGCACCCATTTCCCAGACACGACCACATCGGCATCTGCGGACAGGTGTAGCAGCTCACGTAATACTAGCTGCGCTGCCAGCATCTTGTGCAGTACCTGCGCCTGATCTTGCAGTGCTTTGATCTTAGCCACTAACTTCGTTATCTCGTTCATGTTACTTACTCCTCACATTCATAAAGCATTCACGCAGACACATGGGATTCCGCGCCTTCTTATTCTTGCTGGTATTCGCCAGCACACCATACTTACGGAGCCACGCCGAGTAGTCATTGCGATTACAAAGCAGCTCGCTCAGTCGATTCTTCAGCCAATTCCTCTGCTCTCGTGCGCGTAGCACACGACCACCGAGTGCCTGCAACCGTGCCGTGTAGTCATCCATGTTACTAACATGTGCGTCAGTTGTTCGTACAAACACATCCGGCGCAAAGAAGACCTGTAGAGATACGGTGTTGGTGTTCTCCCGTTGTTGGTAACCAACCCAGTGGATCAAGTCTGACTTGTGCCGCATAGTGGTCGGCGTGCTGTCGGTGCTATTGACCAGCAGCGTGTTCCTTCCCAGCCAACGCGCCATCGGATAATGATGTCCATATGAATACAGCACATTCTCCTGTGTGTAGAGTGAGTGGTTTTGTGACCTTACATCGTGAGCAGGCCAATCCAGCCCACACTCAGCAAAGTGCATAATCACAAAGTCGTTGGTTCCTACTGATTTACCCTGTTTCATCATCATCCTCCTCATTGACTAGGCCAACCGCATTGAATGCGGCCAGCAGTACATCGTGCATGTCACCGCTATCGTCGGCATCCTCTGCCCAGTCCAGCAGTGCGTTTGCTTTCCTTACAGCGTTAACCTTCTTTGCGGCAGCCGCCATGCGTTGCTTGGTTTGTAGTGCCATACCCACAGTTTTAGCTTCCATTACTCATCTCCCTTATCACTAAGTCGGCTATTTGTTCCTCGTGCATATCTTCGGCCAAGCATCTGACTGTGGCTTGTGCATCGCCGTAGCTCAGGTCAGTCGCCATCAGCTCACCCTCAGCATCGCACATGTATCTGACTTGGTATTTCTTGTGCGGGTTGGCGGCGTGCGGTTCCTGATCGGTGTCTTTGTCCGTGTAAGAGGTGTCGATTAGCCTGTGCATGCGGAGTGAGACAAGTCCGTTTATGTCGTGTGGCTCGTGGTCGAGAAGGCTAAACTTATGTGACACACATGTATCTTTGCTTTTGTACCGCATAATCTCCTCGGTGGTGGCAGCGAAGAACGGCTTGGGTTTTGTCTTATTAGATGTTGCCATACCTCGTGCGGCACGTTTCTTTTGTCTAAATACCGCTACGGCACGATGAAAGAAGCCATAATTGCACAGCATAATTGCCATGCCGATGGCAGCTCCGATGAGAAATGCGATTATTACGTTGAGTAATTGAATCATTTGTAATTCGTTCATTTTGAATCTCCGACTTTTTGTTGTGGCATAATTGCCGTCTTGCGTTAAATTTACGTGACACACATATATTGTTGCCGATTCGTGTCTAATTAGCGGGTAATTAGACAAACTTATTTCGTGTCTAATTGCGTGTCTTTTTGAAACCCTTGCTACGTGCGGGTTGTGGGGTAATTAGCCTAATTAGACAATAAGACGTTGAAATAGAGAGGTGCCCCACATATATATATATATACCTCTGCACATACTGCACTAGAAGAAAGTTTCTATTGTGGGGTCTTCTATTTATTTAACGTCTTATTGTCTTATTGTCTAATTAGCTCTGAAACCCTTGCTACCAGCGAGTTTCTAATTAGACACGTTTTTTTAGCTACGTCTTATTGTCTAATTAGCTTTCTGCCACCAACATCAGTGCGGTAACTAGCTGCACTCGGTGCGGTGACGGTGCGGATAGGTGTCTTGATAGGTGCGTTTTGTCTAATTAACGCACCACACACAAGTGTGCCATGTGGATTCCTCAAATCCCAGACACGCGAAAAGCCCGTCCTTTCGGACGGGCTTAGTTAGTGGGGTGATTACGCTACTTTCAACTTTGTGACGCTAGCCATTGGCACTTCGCCATCCGACTTCACAACATGCGCGGTATCAAGCAATTCAAATTCCGCGAACAGTTTAGCCATTGCAGCGATTTTGAGTGCTAGCACTGCTTTGCTATCGGTTGACGGCGCATCACCCGCATGCTGTTTTTTGGTACGTGCTAGCATGCGTCCAAGGTCTTGAGTAGGATTGCCAGCCTTTTTAACAGCCGGTGCTTTAGCAGCAAACTTAAACAGGTAGAACGGACTGGCAAGACTAACGCCCTCTGCAAACTGTACTTCCACATCCCCAGCGATTACGAAACGGCCATCTACCAGCCCACAAAATTCTAGTGCGGCCGTGATATATGCCACAAAATGCTTTTGATATTCTGGGATTAAATAGTTTTCCGTAACGCCGACCTCATACAAGGCATTCACATGTTCGAGGGTATCATTGTTCACCGCCTCGACCAGTGCCCATGCTAGTACCTCATGTTGGTTATTGAGGCCAGACATTACGTCATCCATGCCACGAGCGAATTTCTTAAGATAATTTTTTGCTGTAACTTCAATTGATTTAGCCATGATATTGTACTCTTTTGATTGAATGAATGAATGTAAGAAGTGATACCTTACACTACTACCTACAGGGGGTGTGTGACGTAGGGGGGGTATGGGCCACGGGGAGCCTGTGGGGGGGTGGGTGTGTATAAGGAGTCTCTTACACACCAACTCCACAAAATCCATGTAGTAAACTTATTTACAACAAGCCTACCTATTGGCACTTCCCTCACTCCGTGCTAAAGTCGCCCTATGAAAGCGCAGCCCAAAAAGAAACCTGTTACAAAAAAGA
>Ga0209502_10003551_pt1 | contig 12169 bp, 9 predicted proteins | sample ArcticOcean_MG_C_10_FD_187442 | JGI IMG/M metagenome (GOLD analysis project Ga0209502, IMG submission 187442) | Marine microbial communities from western Arctic Ocean - ArcticOcean_MG_CB11_90 (SPAdes) (version 2) | ecosystem: Environmental > Aquatic > Marine > Oceanic | place: Arctic Ocean...
CAGCAGCTGGTACACTGTCATCTGCTTGAGGATTGTATTCTGCATCAAAAGATACTGAAGCTCCACCAATGTCAAAAGATGGTGAGTTGTACAATATTCCACCGTTATCCATTTGATCACCAATTTTGTTAGATGATGCGAATGAATTTCCGTCTGAAACTTGTTCGTAAGCTTGAGGTACTTCTTCGTCATACTTCGAGCCTGCTCCACCAATACCATAACCAGTTGATAAAGTTCCCATAGATCCCATAGTTAGAGATGTATAAGATGATGTTATTGCATCGTTTGTGTTTGTTCCAGTTGACATTGCACCAAAACCATCAGTAGTATTTACTGACATTACAAAGCTCCAACCGTTGTCTAGTTCACCAGTTCCGTTAAATGATAACGCACTATTGTTACCAAACGAACCTTGGTCACCTGTACCGTTCTTACCAGTTTTATAAGTAACTGCAGCACTACCTGTTACTGCCATTTCTCCTGCATAAGCACTCATAGCTACTAGCGAACCTGCTAATGCTGTTGCACCTATTTTTTTTAAGTTAATCATATTATTCCTTTTATTTATTATTTATGGGCTTATTTAATCTTTATTTAGTGCTATTGAGAGAAAATTAACATACCTAGTCAATATTATAGTGTTTTGTTGCATATTTACCACTTTTTACTCATTTTTTTGTTGATATTGCTTAAAACACGTGTTTTTTCCTGTAATATTAATTTATGAAAAATTTTACAATATTAGCTTTAGTCCTTCTTTTTACACTTTCTGGGTGCGCTAAAACAAAAAGTATTTTTAAACGGGCTGATGTAAAAGATACCCCTGTTAACGTTAATGATAGAGTTAAAAAAAATATTGAAGAAGGTCGAGGGATTAGATTCGGAGGTAAAAAAAATCAAGGAGGTACTTTTGATTTTGCTTCGTCTAATGAATTGTGGAGAGCATCGATAGATATTTTGGATTTTGTACCTTTTTCTAATGCAAGTTATTCTGGAGGTATTTTAATAACCGAGTGGTTTGATGGAAATTCTAAGAATAAAAATGAAAAAAGAGATTTAAAAATTACAGTTAGGTTTTTAACAAACGAAATTAGAGCAGATGCTTTAGATATTAATATTCATGAACGTAAATGTCAAAATAGTCTTGTGGATTGTAATGTAAAAAAAATTCAATCTAAACTAGAGTCACAAATTAAATTAGCCATTCTAAAAAGAGCCGCAATGCTAGAGAGTAATAAATATAAAAATAATCGTAAAGAATTTCTTAAGAAAAAAAGAGTTTCACCGACTTTAAAGAATTAGCAATAGAGTAAATAAAATATATAATAATTTTATTTTTTGACTAGATATAATTTCAAAGTAACTGAAGAAAAATGGCAAAACTATTGGGATAAAAATAGTTTTTTTAAAAGTAAAATCGATAAAAACAAAAAAAAATTCTATTGTTTAGAAATGTTTCCTTACCCATCTGGTAAAATCCATATGGGTCACGTGAGAAATTACACTATAGGGGATGTGCTCGCTCGTTTTAAAAAAATGCAGGGATACAATGTTCTACATCCTATGGGTTGGGATTCTTTTGGTATGCCCGCTGAAAATGCTGCAAAACAAAACGATTTGGATCCAAAAGATTGGACTAAAGAAAATATAAAAACTATGAAAAGCCAATTAAAGCAATTGGGACTTTCAATCGACTGGGATAAAGAAATATCTACTTGCTCACCTGATTATTATAAACATCAACAGGCCTTTTTTTTAGAATTATACGATAAAGGTTTAGTTTATAGAAAAGAAAATTATGTAAATTGGGATCCTATTGATCAAACCGTTCTTGCTAACGAACAAGTTATTGATGGCAAAGGATGGCGATCAGGAGCACAGGTCGAAAGAAAAAAATTAAATCAATGGTTTTTTAATATCTCAAAATTTTCAAATGAGTTATTGGATGGATTAGAAACTCTTGATGAATGGCCCAATAAAGTAAAAACTATGCAGCAAAACTGGATAGGAAAATCTTATGGATGCGAAGTGGATTTTAAAATAGAAAGCAAATTTCCTATAGAAAATATTAAATGTTTTACGACTAGGCCTGATACTCTTTTTGGTTTTTCCTTTTTAGCAGTTTCTGTTGATCACCCTGTAGCTAAATTTTATGAGAAAGATAATCATTTTTTAAAATTTAAACAGGAGTGTTCAAAAACTGGCACTACAGAAGAATCAATTGCCCAAGCTGAAAAACTCGGTTTTAAAACCACATTAATTGCTATCAATCCTTTAGATCCCTCAATAAAAGTACCTGTCTATTTTGCAAACTTTGTATTGATGGATTATGGTTTTGGAGCTGTATTTGGTTGTCCTGCACACGATCAAAGAGACTTTGAATTTGCAAAAAAATATAATTTGAAAATTGTTTCAGTTGTCAAACCTGAAAGTAAAAACAATGAGATACAACTAAATAATAAAGCCTACACAGGCGCCGGTACAATAATTAATTCACAATTTTTAAATGGTTTAAAAGCTCCAGCACAATCCACACAAGAAGCCATTAAGATTTTGGAAGAAAGAAATGTGGGCAAGAAAAAAATTAATTTTAGATTAAAAGATTGGGGTGTATCTAGACAAAGATATTGGGGGTGTCCAATTCCAATTGCTTACAATAGTAAAAATGAAATTGTTAAAATTCCATTGAATGATTTGCCTGTAAAATTACCTGAAAACATTAATCTTAATACAAATGGTAACCCACTGGATCACCAAAAAGATTGGTGTGAAATAGAAATTAATGGAGAAAAGTGTAGAAGAGAAACAGACACCTTAGATACATTCGTAGATTCTTCTTGGTACTATTTGCGATTTTGCTCTAGCAAAAATACAGAAAAGGGGTTTGATTTAGATGAAGCAGCCTACTGGATGCCGGTGGATCAATATATAGGTGGTGTTGAACATGCAATTCTTCATCTTTTATATTCTAGGTTTTTTATGCAGGCAATAAGCTTTAATAAAAAAAATTTTATAAACCCCGAACCCTTTAAGGCATTATTTACTCAAGGGATGGTTTGCCACGAAACATATAAAGATCAAAACAATCATTGGTTAAGTCCAGATGAAATTGAAACTGAAGATGGAATTAATTTTTGCTCAAAAACAGAACCAAACAACAAAGTAAGGGTTGGACCAAGTGAATCTATGTCAAAGTCTAAAAAGAATACCATAGATCCTCAAAAAATTATTAAAGACTACGGAGCAGATGCTGTTAGACTTTTTATTTTATCAGATAGTCCACCAGAAAAGGATGTGCAATGGTCTGATCAGGGAATGGTTGCATCGTATAAGTTTATTCAAAAACTTTGGGTATTACATAAAAAAATTATCGAAAAAATTAAATTAAACGATGAGAATGACGACTCAAAATCATTAGCTAGTTTTACAAATATTTTGATCGACAAAGTTACAAAAAATTTAGAAAAATTTCATTACAATGTAATTATTGCTAATTATCATGAAACCTACACTTTTTTGTATAAAGAAATTGAAAAGCCTTTAAATAATTTCGAATTAATTCAGAATTATAAGAAAATACTTTGCTTACTGCAGCCAGTAATACCTCATTTTGCTCTTGAGTGCTTAGAAGAACTAGATAAAAAATTTTCTTCATCTTGGCCTGTATCTGACTTCAAACAAATAGAAAAAGAAATATTCAAAATTGTAGTGCAAATCGAAGGTAAAAAAAGAGGACTGTTACTTTCTGAATCTGATACTACCGAAGAGCAATTACTTAAAAGGATAAAAGAAGATGAGATTATAAATAAATTTATCACAAATAAAAAAATTAAAAAAAGTATTTATATCAAAAATAAATTGATAAACTTAATTGTTGAATGAAAAAAATAATTATAACATTGATGGCATTTTTATTTTTAACAAGTTGTGGTTACACACCTGTTTATTTGAATCAAAATTTTGATTTTAAAATAAAAGGTATAAATAATTCGAAGGAAAATCAGCTCAATTCAAAAATAAATCGAAATTTAATTAGTTTTTCAAATCATGAAAGTCAAAACATGATTACTCTTGAGTTAGATGCACAAAAAAAAACCAATGTGCTTGCAAAAGATTCTAGGGGGGATCCCTCTCGTTACGAAATGATTGTTAACATAAAATTAGAAATTAAATATGGTAAAGATCAAAATATAAGCCAATCCTTTGAGGAAAGATTCAACTACAATACAAATTCAAATAAATTTAAATTGAGACAATACGAAAAAGAAATAGAAGATATGTTAATTAATAAAAATATTAACCGCATAACTATTTATCTTTCCAAGATCTAAGCATGATTGTTAAATCATTTGAATTAGACAAGATCAAAAGTGAAACTGTTTTTTTTTTATTCCATGGTGGAAACCAAGGACATAAAAATGAAATAATAAAAACTAAATTTCAAGTAAAATATAAGGATAGTACTTATAATTATGATGAAAATGAGATTCTAATTAACAAAGAAAATTTTTTTAATAATGTTTTATCAAAATCTTTTTTTGAAAATGAAAAGTTAATAATAATAAATAGAATTACAGATAAAATATTAGACGTTGTGGAAGAATTAATAGAAAAGAAAATTCCTGATCTACTTATAATTTTAAATGCTAATGTTCTTGAAAAAAGATCTAAGATAAGATCATTGTTTGAAAAAAATAGAGATGTTGCTTGTGTGGCTTTTTATGAAGATACTATTCAAACTTTATCTGGTATTGCAAATAATTTTTTTAGAGTAATTAAGGTTTCTGTCTCTCAAGAAGTTATTAACATAATAGTTCAAAGGACAAGGGGTGACAGGTTAAATTTGACTAACGAGCTAGAAAAAATAAAAAATTATATTGGTAGTAGAAAAAAAATTGAACACGAGGATATTTTAAGGTTAACCAACTTGGCAGAAAATTATAATATATCAGAATTAGTAGACTCATGTTTGTCAAAAAATAAAAAGAAAACAATTAATATATTAAATGAAAATAATTACACTATAGAGGATTGTATATTAATCATCAGAACGTTTTTAATCAAATCAAAAAGATTGGCTAAATTGAGTATTGAATTTAAAAGAACAAACAATATTGATTCAACTATTTTATCAAGTAAACCACCTATATTTTGGAAAGAAAAAGAAATTGTTAAACAACAATTGAGAAGTTGGTCTCTTTCAGATGTTAAAAAATTAATATATCAAGTTAATGAAGTAGAACTTTTAATTAAGAGGCACAACAATAATTCAATTTTTATTTTATTTAATTTTATTATTGAAACAGCCTCACCAATTAATAGTTTGACTTAATTATTTCAATAATTTTGTTTAACTGATCAAGCTCTTTATACTCTACTACTAAAGATCCTGTATTATTTTTCTTATTTTTGATTAAAACATTTAAACCTATTTTATCCATAATTGATAATTCGAGAGCCTTAAGGTTTGGGTCTTTTAGCAATTTAAAAGTTTGTTTTTTTATTTTAAAAATTTGGACAAGTTTTTCTGACTGTCTAACTGATAAGTTCTTTTCTATTATCTTTTTAGCAATTGATTCTATGTTATTTAGTCCCACTAAAATTTTAGCATGTCCTACAGATAATTTTTTAACTTCAATTAATTTTAAGACTTCTACAGGTAAGGTTAATAACCTTAAAAAATTTGCTATATGACTTCGACTTTTCCCAATAAATTTTGCTACTTTTTGCTGATCGTATGAAAATTCTTCTATCAAACGTTGATAGCCTCTAGCTTCTTCTATCGCATTTAAATCTTGTCTTTGAACATTTTCTACGATTGCAAACTCTAGAGATTTTAAATCATTAACATCGGTAATTACTACTGGCACTTCGTGTAAACCTGCTTTTTGGGCTGCCAACCATCTTCTCTCTCCTGCAATTATTTCATACTTAGAGTTCTGATCTGCAGATTTCCTAACTATAATAGGTTGAATGATTCCTCTTTCTTTTATTGAATTTGCTAAATCTTGCAAATTATCTTCTTCAAATATTCGTCTTGGTTGAAATTTATTACTGATTAGATCACTAATGGGTAATTTGTTAATACTAGTCTCTAACTTTGTTTCTCCAATTAACGATGACAATCCACGACCTAAGCCTTTTTTTATTTTATTTGAATCCATTATACCTCACTTCCTATTTTATATTCTTGATTAATAAATTCATCAGTAAAACTTAAATAAGATTTACTCCCAAGGCAATATTTGTCATAAATTAACACTGGCATTCCATGCGAAGGTGCTTCTGACAATCTTACATTTCTCGGTATGATTGTTTGATAAACTTTATCACTAAAATAATCTCTAGCTTCCTTTTCAACTTGTGCAGAGAGTTTATTTCTTTTGTCATACATTGTTAAAAGAATTCCTCTTATTTGTAATTCAGGATTTAGACTTACTTTTATCCGTTCTATTGTTTTTATTAGTTGAGTTAGTCCCTCTAGTGCAAAAAACTCTGTTTGTAATGGTACAACTAGTGAGTGTGATGCCACTAACGCCATAACTGTTAAAAGACTTAATGATGGAGGGCAGTCTATCAGTATATAATCATAGGATGGCTTAGAATCATTTAAATAAGCGGCCAATTTACCCTTTAGTATAAATGCTCTTTTACTATCTCCAGCTGTTTCAACTTCGAGACCAGATAAATCTACATTTGAACTAACTATATCAAGATCTGTAAAATCTGTTTTTTTAATCACTGCTGAAATATCCTTTGTTCCATTCAATACTCCGTAAATAGTTTCACTAGAATTTTCTAAATTGGATAAACCAAGTCCTGTAGTTGCATTTCCTTGTGGATCTAGATCTATTACTAAAACTTTTTTTTTCTGTTGCACCAAACCAGCTCCAAGATTAATTACTGTAGTGGTTTTTCCAACCCCACCCTTTTGATTTATTATTGAAATAATTTGCATTTTAATTCTTAATTTTTTTTCTAATATTTTTTATATTTAATAAAAATGAATCTTTGTTTGTAATACTTTTTTTCTTTTCAAAATTAAAATCCCAATTTTTTAAGGTTTCTTCTAAAATTTTTTCACCATTTGCTCCCATGAACAAAATCAAATTTTTATAACTACTAAAGTTTTTGTAAATTAAATCTAATATTATTGGTAAGGGCTTAAAAGCTCTAGCCATTATAGTGCCTGACTCTAAATTTTGTACGTCAAATATATTTTCTTGCATTATTTCTGTGTTTAATTTCAAGTCTCTTGAGACATTTCTCAAAAAGGCACTTTTATGATGACTTTTTTCATATAAGTGAACTTTTACTAATTTTTTCATATTTTTTATCATAATTGATATAATTATTCCTGGCATTCCACCACCAGAACCTATGTCTGTTATTATATTACTGTTTAAATCAATGAATTCAATGATTTGTGCTGAATCTATTATATGACGTTCTCTAATTATATTATTTTTAGCCGTTTCTTTACTAACAATATTAATTTCTTCATTTCTTTTTTGAAGCATATTAATGAAAATTTCGAAGTCTAAAAGTGTTTCACGTGGAACATTCTGATTACTAAGTAGTGAATATTTATTTAAAATTTCATCCATTAAGCTATAAGCTTAATAGACTTTCTTTTTACATGTGACAACAAAATATATACAGCAGCTGGAGTTATACCGTCTATTCTGAGCGCTTGTCCCATAGTTTTTGGTTTAATTTGCTTGAATTTTGCCTTTACTTCATTCGAAAGACCTGAAAGATCATCATAATTAACATTATCTGGAATTATCAAGTTTTCGTCCCTTTTAAATGCCAATATGTCAGCTTTTTGTTTTTTAAGATATCCCTTGTAATGTGCATTAATCTCTATTTGCTCATCTATTTTATCATTAAAAAAAGGAATATCTGGCCATATTTCTCTTATTTTATTCATATTGACACCTTTTTGAGCTAATATTTCTATGGAATTTCTTATTACTCCATCTTTTGCTATTTTAATATTAAAACCATTTATTTTTGAGGGCGAGATTGATGATTCTAACATTTTTTTTGATATTAAATTAATTTTACACTCTTTATCTTTGAATATATTTTCTCTATTATTTGATATTAATCCAATAGCAATACCCTTGTTTGTCAATCTTTGATCAGCATTATCTGCTCTTAGACTTAATCTATATTCTGCTCTAGAGGTAAACATTCTATAAGGTTCAGCAACACCTTTAGTTACGAGATCATCTATCATAACTCCAATATAGGCATCAGATCTATCTAAAATAAACGGCTCTTCTTTCTTGAAGGATAAAGCAGCATTTATTCCTGCGACTAGCCCTTGAGCTGCAGCTTCTTCATAACCTGTGGTTCCATTAATCTGTCCTGCAAGATACAAATTCCGTATTTTTTTAGTTTCAAGAGTTAAAAATAACTCTCTAGGGTCGATATAGTCATATTCTATTGCATAACCTGGTCTAATTATCTTTACATTTTCTAAACCACTGATATTATTACATATTTCTTGTTGTATCTCCTCAGGGAGCGAAGTAGATATCCCATTTGGGTAAATTGTATGATCATTTAAACCCTCAGGCTCTAAATATATCTGATGGCGATCTTTGTCAGCAAACTTTACTATCTTATCCTCTATTGAAGGACAGTATCTTGGCCCAACACCCTGGATGCTTCCTGAGTACATGGCACTTTTTTTTAAATTCTTTTGAATAATTTTATGAACCTTTTCATTTGTATAAGTCATTCGACATGAGACTTGTTTGTTTAAATTTTTTTTAGTTAGAAAAGAAAAAAAGTAGGGATCATCATCTGCAAATTGTTCTTCCAAGTTGTCATACTTAATTGTTCTTGCATCTAACCTTGGTGGTGTTCCAGTCTTAAGTCTTCCTATTTTAAAATTATATTTTTCAAGCTGTTCACTTAAACCTGTAGATGGCTTCTCATCAAACCTCCCAGCAGGAGTTTTCTTATCACCAATATGAATTAAACCATTTAAAAAAGTGCCAGTTGTTAATATCAACTTGCCACATGAAAATTTTTTACCAGACTTTGTTTCTAAACCACTTATTGTGTTTTTATTAAAAATAAATTTTAATATTGGATCAGCAAAAATCGTTAAATTACAGTAGTTTAACAGTTTTTCTTGCATATATTTACGATATAAAAATCTATCAGATTGAGTTCTTGGTCCTTGTACAGCTGGACCTCTGCTTCTGTTTAACAGTCTAAATTGTATACCAGACCTGTCTGCAATCTCACCCATCACACCATCTAAGGCGTCTATCTCTCTAACGAGATGACCTTTACCCAGACCACCTATAGCTGGGTTACAAGACATCTCTCCTATGGTTTCAATTTTGTGGGTAAACAAGGCAGTATTAACTCCAAGACGTGAAGAGGCTGCTGCAGCTTCACAACCCGCATGACCTCCACCAATTACAACTACCTCAAATGATAAATCATTTTTCATAACTTAAATTTATAACCGATCAAAAATATTACAAGGTATGAGTGAGTATTTATAAAATTGTATTTACTGATAATTTATAAAAAGAAAATAAAAAAAAGCGAAAAACATGATAAATAAGTGTTATTCATCAACGATAGCTGTCCAAAATGGGCTAAAAACTCCCGTAAAAAGTGCTTTTTGCATAAAAATAAAATGTGTTGATAATATTGGTTTATTTAAGCAAAATCTGTCAATAAAATAAAATTATTTATTTTCCGATGCAAAAATCATTAAAAATACTGCCCAAAATTTCTTCGACATCAACTTTCCCAACTATCATCCCAAGATGTCTTGTGGCTAAACGAAGATCTTCTGCTGCTTTATCAAAATCTTCTGTATGGTTTTTTTCTTCAAAATTTTTTAAATAAACCAAACATTGTTCAAGATGATTTCTGTGTCTTTCACGGGTAATTAAAATATTGTCACTAGTAATAAATTTGTTTTTTAATTTATTTTTTATTTTTAAAATTAAACCATCAATGTTGGAATTATTTTTTACTGAAATCAAAATGTGATTAAGTTTTTTAATTTCAGAATTTAAATCTTTGTTTAAAAGATCTGATTTATTGATAACAAGAATTGCATTTTCATCCATTAAATCCTTCAAAACTCCTTTAAAATCAAGCCTTTTTGCATCTATAACAATAAGTTTTAAGTCAGCATCATCAGCTTTTTTAAGTGCTATTTTTATTCCTTTTTTTTCTATTTCATTTTTAGATTCTCTAATTCCCGCAGTATCAGAGATTACAATCGGATAGCCATCGATATTTAAGTGGATTTCAATTAGATCTCTGGTGGTGCCAGCTATTTCCGATACAATTGCAGCATCTCGATTTGAAAGATGATTTAACAAACTTGATTTACCAGCATTTGTTGGTCCTATAATTGCAATTTTAAAACCTTCTCTAATTCTTTCTCCAACTCTTTGATCCTCTAAAATTTTTTTTATATCCTCGAAGACCTCGTTAGAGTTTTTTTTAATATGTTTTAATATGTCTTCTGATAACTCCTCATCTGGAAAGTCTATCTTGGCTTCAATATGCGATAAGGTTTTTAATAGTTTTGTTCTTAACTCATTAAATTTATCTGCGGATTTTCCATTCATTATTTTTATTGCTTGTTGTCTTTGAATTTCAGTTTCTGCTGAAATTAAATCAGCAATACTTTCTGCTTTAAGTAAATTTATTTTTCCATTTTGAAATGCTCTTTTTGTAAACTCACCTGGCTCTGCTAAACGACAGTTCTCGACTTCAGAAATAGACCCGTGTAAAGCACTAATAACAGCCTTGCTTCCATGTACATGGAATTCAGCCATATCTTCCCCTGTGTAGCTCTGTGGGCCAGGAAACCACAATACAATACCCTCATCAATAAGCTCAGTAGTGTTGATTTTGTTGATTTTTCTTAGAGTAGCAACTCTTGGCTCTGGAGTAGGTTTTTTTGTTAATATTTCTATTACTTTTTTTGTGTCTTTTCCTGAAACTCTTATTATGGCCACTCCAGAAACTCCGGGACCTGAAGATAAAGCAAATATAGTCATTTATTAATATTTTTTAAAATTAATATTATTCATTATACTATTTCATTTGTAATTCTTTGTATTAAAATTAAAAAGAATTAGATGGAAAATATTGAATACCTAAAAAAACAATTATCCATAATACTTAGTTTTTTTCAATCACAAAGATTTGATGATGTGATAGAAAAAGGAACTCTTTTAATAAAGAAATTCCCAAACCAAACTATTTTTTATAACATTACTTCCTTAGCTTACAATGCATTGGGTGAAAAAGATCAAGCAAATAAACTTTTGTTAAAAGCTTTAAAAATTGAACCAAATAATTTTAATATTCTTAATAATCTTGGGATGGTGTCAGCTAAGTCTGGTAAAGATTATATAGCAGAAGAGTATTATAAAAGAGCTTTAAATATTAAACCTGATTTTTTAGATACATTAGTTAATTTTGGAGCACTAAAAATGTCTCAAAATCAAAATGAAGCAGCAAAAAAATTTTTTTCAGCAGCACTAAAAATAGATAATAAAAATATAACGGCAAAATTATCTCTTGCTAGCTATTACGAACAATTAGGTAATTTTGATCAAGCAAAGAAATTATATTATGAAATACTTGCTGATCATCCCCAAGTGACAGAAGCTGATAAACGTATCAGCTCAATACATAAATATAAACTGGGTGATACACACCTAAAAAAAATGGAAGAGCAATTAAAAAAAGAATTGGGTGAGGATAATAAAAAAAAATTAAATTTTGCACTAGGTAAGGCTTATGAAGATATAGGTGATCACAAGAAATCTTTTCTTTATTATGAAACGGCAAATAAAATTTTTAAAAACAGTATTAACTACAATGTGGAAAAAGATATTGAGCAGTTTGAAGAAATTAAAAAAAGATTTAAAGATAATAAAGTTTCTGCTCTAGAAAATAATGGGCAGAAACTAGTATTTATCGTTGGGATGCCCAGATCAGGAACTACTCTTACTGAACAAATTCTTTCTTCACACAAAGATGTCTATGGAGCTGGTGAACTCTCTTACTTAAGTAACTCTATCAAAGAACGGTTTTTTAATAAAGAAGACATGTTAAAAAAAAACAATTATACACTAGAACCTGTATTGCTAAAAAATATGCA
>Ga0209502_10003559_pt1 | contig 12149 bp, 5 predicted proteins | sample ArcticOcean_MG_C_10_FD_187442 | JGI IMG/M metagenome (GOLD analysis project Ga0209502, IMG submission 187442) | Marine microbial communities from western Arctic Ocean - ArcticOcean_MG_CB11_90 (SPAdes) (version 2) | ecosystem: Environmental > Aquatic > Marine > Oceanic | place: Arctic Ocean...
AAACCCTGACTTACTACCTGCAGGCCTCAATGTGGATTCGGAGTACACAATCTCTGTGAGGAAAAAATGAGCGAAGTTGAAACGCCATACGTAAATATTAATAAGGTAGCGGATTACTTTAAAGTGTCTGTGTCTACCATTCGTAAATGGGTAAACTCTGGGCAGATTCCTGCCGATACCTATATCAACATCGGCGAAGTTTACCGATTTCGGCTAGACGATGTTGAAGCAGCCTTGACTGTTAAAACTAAAAAGGTGCAGACTCGTGCCTCTAAAACAAAAAAAGATGGAGAATAATATGTCAGACATAGCATTGTTTGAGGGTGGCAATTCCCTCGTGAGCAGCGACCTGTTTAAGTCGTTACAAGAAGCAGATGATAATCTTGCTGGCGGTGGCGGTGGCGGCGGTTCGAACCGTATCAGTCTACGTGGTGGACGTTTCCGTGAGATGGTTAGCGGTGAGCAAGTCAACGTGAAAAGCGATGGCCTGTTGAACGTAGTTGTTATCAACGCTGCGAAGCTGTCTCGTACATTCTATGAAGGTGTGTACAGCCCAGATAACCCTACGGCTCCTTCCTGCTGGTCCGTAGACACACAGGTTCCTGCAAAAGAAGTACCTGCAGAAACACGTCAAGCGGCCCGTTGCATGGACTGCCCACAGAACATCAAAGGTTCTGGTCAAGGCGAAAGCCGTGCATGTCGCTTCAATCAGCGCATCGCGGTTATGTTAGAGGGTAAGCTCGACACTGTTTACCAACTGCAGCTTCCAGCTACGTCAATCTTCGGCGAAGCTAAGGATGGCAAGATGGGCATGCAAGCGTACGCCAAGTACCTACGCGCTCACAAAACGCCATCTATTGCTGTGGTAACGCAGATGTACTTTGACGAAAACAGTGACACACCAAAGCTGTTCTTCAAGCCAGCACGTCCGTTGACTGAAGAAGAACTACAGCAGGCTGTGTCAATGAAAGATAGCGACGACGCTATCAAAGCAATTACGCTGACCGTGTCCCAAACCGATAAGGTTTCCGGTAAGCGTGATGACGGTAAGGTTGCAGATGACGAGATTGATCTCAACGCTGTGCCCGAGCCGAAGAAGGTCGCCAAAAAGAAAGAGGTCGCTGCTCCTTCCTCCGACGAGGCTGATCTAGCATCTATCGTAGACGACTGGGATGATTGAGGGGTCACTCACTTAGTCTAAACGATAGGACGTCGTGGCGGGTTTGTTACCCTTTCAAGAACCCGCCACGATAAACTTTTGGAGCAGCAGCAATGAACAGTCTAGATTTTTTACGGGTACTATTAAGTGACAACGGTCACTACTGTATATTCGCCGCGAACGGCGACACCCGTATACAGAAGTTTTACGATACTATTGAGGACGCCGAGCGCGCAGGGCAAGAGTTCAGCGCACGGGGCCTCCACGCGTATTTCGCATTGGGGACATACAACGAGGCAAGCAACCGCAAGGCTATAAACGTCCGCGAGATGAAGTCTCTCTTCCTCGACTTGGATTGTGGCCCGTTGAAAGAGTACCCTTCGCAGAAGGCGGCGGTCGACGCCCTACGTGCTTTCTGCAAGAAGCTCTCCCTACCTAAACCTATGATGGTCAACAGTGGCAACGGGGTACATGTATACTGGCCCCTTACCGAAGCAGTTTCGGCGGGGCAGTGGGTGATAGAAGCCCAACGGCTCAAGCAAGCATGTGTGGATAACGGCCTTCTCGCTGACCCTGTAGTCACGGCTAACCTTGCGCAAATCCTACGCATCCCCGGAACCTACAACTATAAGAGCGACCCACCCCTACCCGTGGAGTTCTTCGGTGTTTCTATGCCCGAGCCTGTAGTTCTGGACGAGTTTACGTCCAAGCTGGGCGTCCTAGCGAAGCCAGTTCTCAACATCGACCTCGGTAACGACGCACTGTACGACGCGTACGTAGACAACTCCGAGAATGTTTTCAAAACGATTATGAAGAAGACCGTCGAGGGCCGTGGGTGTGAGCAGTTAAAGTATATCGCGATGAACCAGTCAGAGGTTAGCGAACCTTTATGGAGGGCTGGGCTGTCGATTGCTAAGTTCTGCAGTGACGGGGACATAGCCGCGACTAAGATATCCAGCAAACACCCTAACTACAACGAAGCAGATATGCGTAAGAAGATGGGCGAGATAAAAGGTCCGTACACCTGCGCACGTTTCGACGAGTTGAACGAAGGCACGTGCCGAGACTGCCCACTGTGGGGCGAGATCAAATCGCCTATCGTACTGGGTAAGCGTATTCGGCAATCCGAAGGCGAGGTGACGGTGACTGCACCCATCCTCAAAGCTGGCGTAAAGAAGTCCGAAGATTTCGCTATACCAGAATTTCCTTCCCCCTACTTCCGTGGTGCGGCTGGGGGTGTGTGGACGCGTAGCAGCAATGCTGACGGGGACGTTGAAGAAGACCTTATCTACCACCACGACATCTACATTACGAGACGTTTACACGACATCGAACTGGGCGAGACATTGGTGTTTCGCCTACATCTACCGCGAGACGGTGTGCGCCAATTTAACGTGCCCCTTACAAGTATAACTTCACGTGAGGAGTTCCGTAAGTGCATGGCTAAAGAAGGCGTAACCGCATTTGGAAAGGGCATGGATAAACTAATGGCATATACAACAAAATGGGTGGACGAGCTACAGCGTACGACGGTAGCCGACGAAGCACACAGACAGTTCGGCTGGGCTGACGATAACATGGATGCGTTTGTGTTAGGTGACAAGTTGGTCACTGCAACAGGGGTCGATTTCAATCCCCCTTCAACTGCAACGGCAAGTTTGATAGGTGCGTTCGAAGCTAAAGGTACACGTGAGAAGAACCTAGAACTGCTAGAATTCTACAACAAGCCACACTACGAGCTACACCAGTACGTAGTCGGCGTCGGTTTCGGCTCTCCGCTAATGGCAGTCACGGGTCTCAACAGTATGTCCATCCACCTGTATGGCGGTTCGGGCGTAGGTAAGACCACTGCACAGATGGCAGCACTTGGTATCTGGGGTAGCCCTGACGAGCTAATGAACAAACCCGAGGACACACACAACGCTCGTATGCTGCGTGGCGAGGTCATGCACAACATTCCGCTCGTGTCGGACGAGATGACGAACGTAAACGGCGATCAAATGTCCGACTATGTTTATCAGGTGTCCGGTGGGCGGCAGAAAAACCGCATGTCGGGGGGTAACAGCAATGTAGAACGCGCTCGGGGTAAACCTTGGCACCTTCTTGCATTGAGTTCGGGTAACACAAGTGCATGGGAGATATTGGGTCGTTACAAAGCATCGCCGAAAGCAGAGATGCTACGGATGTTCGAGGTTCGTGTGAAGAAGATGATCTCCACTACGGGCGACAACACTGCCACGGCTAACCTTATACATGACTTTAATTCGAACTACGGCCATCTAGGGCAGGAGTACATTCAGTGGGTCATAAGCAATAAGGACGAAGTGCGCCAAATAGTAGAGTCTGTACGTGTACGTCTAGACAAAGCGGCTGGACTAGGACCAGAGAACCGTTTCTGGTCTAACGGCAATGCGGTAATCATATCAGGCTTGATGATAGCTAAAAAGCTGGGCCTCGTGAATTACGATGTTGGTGCGGTATACAAGTGGGTCGTGGGTGAATTGATCTCGCGGAATAGCTACGTCAACGACGTGGGCGCATCTGTAACCCAAACGCTCAACAACTACTTGTCAGAAAACTACAACAACATGCTCAAGATTGAGAGCACTGAAGACTTACGCGGCAAGAACGAAAACGGGCTAGACCAACTCGTTCCTATCGGCGCATCGCCACGCGGCCATCTGGTTGCACGTTATGAGCCTGATACCAAGATGCTGTTCCTGCGGATTAAACCGTTCAAAGAGTGGTGCGTTGACCAGCAGATTAACTACCAAAGCGTAGTAGACGAGTTGAAATCCAAGCTAGGTGCCAAGCGCGTAAAGAAACGTCTTACTAAGGGTACTGACTTCAACCTGCCCCCTGAGTCGGTGCTGGAGATGAAGTTCTCTGAAATGGAAGGGGATAGCGATGGACCAGAAGGTCTTGAAGATAAATGATCTAAACCCTGACGGGCTGCGGATCACTGTAAACTGGGAGGATATGGGCGTTGCGGCATCTATATTCGTCCCCTGCGTCAATACCGAGAAAGGTAAAGAGCAGCTTAAAAGCCTCGCAAAGCGCAAATCTTGGGAGTTTGATGTCCAAGTATGCGTAGAGGGTGGTAAATTAGGTTTACGGGCTTGGCGCACTGTGTAATAAAACAAGAGTACGACATTGCTAAATGTTGTTCTCCGCCTGCCACTGGCCCCCACATGTAGTGGGGGCTTTTTTTATTTGTAGGCTTCCGCACTCTTTCGCATGGAGTCCGAGTACACAATACCGTTAACCATGTCGCCGGTTGTCTTAACAAACCCTCTATAAGACTGCGCAAGATTTTCTGGCTTGATGCTAGATTCCTTACGGTAATCTTCCGATAGCGAATCGTTATACTCGTCTATCTTCTGCAGTGCCGATTTTATACCTTCGCGGTCGCCTTCGGTTTTAGCCATGTTGTGCAGGCGCATCAACTTCCGACGCCTATCATCGACAGCATTCTTTCTGCGGCGTTCACTGCTGTTGATTTTCAGGTTCTCTACATAGTCCGCTGGAGCAAAACCGAGAAGCTGCATAAAGGAATTGTACGGGTTTATATCATCTACGATTGGATTGCCCCGCATCGTATTCGCCCCCTCAGTAAAGAACCTTTGGGACTTACTTATGTTACGCATAGCTGCAGGTGCTATGGCTTCGAACCCTCGTTGGTATTTCCCCTCACCTACCAACTCAGCGCCGCGCTCCATGCCCAGAGCTACACCGAGAACAGGACCACCGAGTTGTTCAGCAAGAGTCCAAAATCTACTCTGATCCTTGTCGATAAACGGTTGACGGTACAGCAAACTATTCATAGACACGCGGCTCGCTACGTCGACGCCAAGTAACTCGTTTGCCAACCCATCGTACATTGTCCCGGGCATCTTTTTGCGCATCATGGCCTCGAAGTCATCTTCGTCGTCGTCAGCAAATAGATCGTAGATAGCAGCCACTGCTCCCATCATAGGCATACCGCTTACACCTGCTATTAGCCCTGTATTCATCATAAAGTATGCAAGCTGCTGCCGAGCGATCTTACGTGTTTCTGGGTCAGCGCCAGCCAATGACTGGTCTAGCAAGTGCGCCATGAAGTAATACCGAGACACTGCGAACCGTTTAAACAAGAACACCACGTTACCTACGGGGTTCTGCGCCCACACTGGACGCCCTGCAGAGGCGGTAGAGCCAAGCGTCAATTCTGCAGTGTTCATAGCTTTCTCTGCCGCCGCATCGTAATCGGCTTGGGTCGCCTGCTTTTTACCCCCATCAGTGAGCTTATTCAGCTCCAGATCATACGCCGATATCAACGTAATCTGACGCCCGAAACGCTCCGCGTGATGCACAAGAAACCCAGTTACTTGGTTGATCTTCGCCATGACGTCACGGCGGTCCGATATGTCGGTGTGTTCTTGGTCGATGCTTTGGTTAAACATGCCCCGACCACCGGCTTTTTCGACCAAGGTTTTATACTTCCGAATTTCTGGGTCTAGGTTCGGGTCGTCGAAATTGTGATTATCGAACCCTTTATTGTGCTTACCAAGCTGAACTTCGCGTGTATCTGGCTTGCCGTCTGCCCCCATGACAGTAATCATCTTTGTCGAGGGGGAACCCATGAACAGCTTTGTTGCGTTACTTATCGCAGTGGTAGCTTTTATGTTGCCGTACTCTCCACCTAGATACGGTTGTACAGCCATAGGTATGTCGAACATGACGTTAAACGCAGACGATATGTTGGCACCCATTGTCCAAGCAAACCCCATAGTAGTCAGGTTCTGCGACCACCGAGCCATCGTCGGGGCTTGGGCAAACTTGGCTATCTCATCCAACTTTGTAGCAATTTCCGTGGTATCAAGCCGCTTAAAATAATCACCGTCTTTAAGTTTGTTACGGAAACCCTGTATCTTTGCGCCGTACTCTAACTGTATAAGCTGTTTCTCAATACCACGGAAGTTGTCACGAAACCTTTCTGCGGGATCGACTTCCATACCCGGCATGCCCGAAGGCGTCCTGTCGCCCAATGCGCCTAGAATACCGCGTTTACCTTCACTCCGTTCTTTACGACTACGGAATGACTGCATGAACGAGCGTTCTGGGATTGCGTCCAGCGATAGGTCGATAATCTTATCTATAGAAGCCTGATCTACCCCTGCTAATTGTAGCGTGGACAGCACATCAAAAACAAACGAAGAGCTTGGGGCTTTACCATAGTCCCGTTTCGCATCACGTTTTCCAGTTTCAATTTTACTAATGTCACCCTCGCGACCGATATCATTCAGGTACGCAATGACGTTTTGCTCTGCCTGCATCATGTCTTTTTCAGAGGTGTAGTACTCGGTAAACAACTCAAGTCCGCCATTCCTAAGCGGGTCAGGCGCATGGTACGACAATCGGAAGTCCCCATCGCGGCCCAGCTTGAAGTACGGACGAATAACCCCGCCTTGCGCGTGCAGTAAGTCAGATAGTTTTTCAAAAGCCGTTTTCTGTGTCGCTGCGTCCACGCCTAGAGAACCAATCCGTGCTTTGATAGCTGGCATGATGCGGTCTTGGGCGGCTTCCCCCATCTCCCGAGTAATTTTGAACAGGTCTTGCCCTTGTTTACCGAGCGACTTGTACTCTTTGTTCAGGGTATCCCATACCTTCGTTTTCTCCGCCGACGGGTCGCCCGCTTTTTTAGCCTTAGAACGCGGCTTGTCCTGCCCACCGTACTTTTGCATTAACTCGTCGTTGAGACGTGTCACTTCTGCGGTTCGGGCTTGATCCGTATCGAAAGCCTGCATAACCGTTTTCTCGGTTTGCATATCGTAATAGGACATCCAGTATTTATTGTACGTATTACGTGGGCGTGAGGGATCGACTTCGTCCTGAGTGGCGCGGTTCATAAGCCCTTGCATCTTTGCATACCCTTTAGGGTTAGCTTTGCGATACGCCCTGTAGTCATTGTAGATCACATCAACGGGCTGAAAAGCATTACGTAGCGCACCGGACATTTGGTCGATTAGCACATTTAAATCGTTCGCAAACGGAATCTTATCTTTAGCCAGCCGTGCCAAACTGTTTACCGGCTGCACACCAAGGACAAACTTCTTCAGTAAGGTAGGGGTGTTTGCGTTTACAATGTCCCGTGTTACTTCGTAGGAGTTCTTGCCCTCTAAAGGCACAGAGGTTAGGTGGTCGCGCATCAACTTAGTTGCGCCCTCTTTAGTGCGTTGTAGCAGCATCATCGAAGGTGCCCCGCGTGTAGCGGGTGACGGGGTCAACATGCCGTTGATAATACGGTCTACTTCGTCCAATGCAGACTCTGGGCGTTTCGACTGTAGACCTAATAGTTTGCGCACAATGTTGCGCACTGAGCCTGTAAACTTCTCCCAGCCTGACATCTTGCCGCCATCTACCCGGGTGAAGACTAACGACCGTTGGAACTCAGGGTTACTAAACGCTTCGGCTACGAACTCGTCAAGATTAGCTGTGCCGTATACGTCGCCGAGTTGCTCTCGTACCGCGTTAAGTAAAGCGGTAAGCTGTTTAACTTCTGGTATCGCAGGGTTCACCAAAACCGACGAGGTACCTGCATGGGTCATCTCGTGCAGAACAGTATGCACGTTCATGCCATTAGCAGCGTCGATAAATATAGTGTTCGTTTCGGGGTCGAACATACCTGCAGCTTTGCGCCCCGTCATCTGAGTTAGGTCATCAACCACTTGCACTTTCGTAGTGCCAACAACTTCGGCTAACTTACCTGCTATTTGACGGATACGACCTACTGGGCTTGTGGAAGCGACGGCGTTCAAGGCGAATTGTAAATCACCCCGCTGCAGTGCGTTGCGGATGCTGGGCAACAACGCTTGGTTAAGGCCATGCACAGGATCAATAAGTAAGAAGCCCAGCTCGTTCTGAGTATAGGCAAGACCATCGTAGTACTCTTGTACTTCTTCTGGTGTTAGGACTCGATTGTCATTTTCCGGGTCGAAATAATTATACTCGTCTTTATTAGGAACTTTACGCTTCTTAAAGCCCATGCCGAGCATATAAGAATCGAATGCGGTCTGGCCTTTTATGGGCTTGATCGCGCCTACTGGCCCTTCGCCGCGCATCTCTTGTCCTAGCGCAGCGGGTTCTTTAGCTTGTAGTTCCAGAGAAGCAAGTTCACGATTCATCTGTTTTGCAAACGCCGTGTCTTCTTTCTCTTGGATACCCTTCATCGCTTTAGTAACGCCGATATAGGCATCGGATGGGCTGAACTTAGCGGTATCCTGTCTTGCTAGTGCAGCTGCATCAACGATAACAGCCATAGCTTGGGGGGACATGTTACTACGTACCCACTTCCCTGCGTTCATAGCAGACTTGTTAGTCATGCCTTTATAGAACGAGAACTGTGTGGGCGTGTAATCTCTCTCTATGGACTGCGTAGGTCCGACTGCCGACACTGCGCCCATTTCGGCGAGGGCATCTACAGGTCTACGGAACCGCTTGAAGTACAACTTAGCAGCTTTAGCTGTCACACCCAAGTCAGCGTCCTTGGTGTTGATAAGTTCTACAATACCTTCTTTGTCCACCGCAGTTGTAACCTCTGGGGTATCGCGGGGGTCGAGTTGAGAGTCGTGGTATTCACGTATTTCAGGTTGTTTGCCACGATTATTCTCGAATGTACTGTCGAGCTGTGCCTGAGCTACGGCACTGCGCGCATCATCTACGGCTTGTAGGTCAGCTTGAGGTATGGATGCACCTCGTACTTGGGCGGGGGCAACTGCAGTGGGCGCAAGTGTAGTATCCTCAACAAATTGCGGTGCCCCTGTCGGCTGTAATGTCTGTTTATTTACAGGTGTTATAGTCCCCGGTATAAGCTGGCGCGCCGTGCCCGTCTCTTGGCCCGGTATAGCTGCCTGAGTGAGGGCAGCATTGACTGGCTTGACTGGCGTAATTGGCTTCGCTGTAAGTACGTCTACTTCTTGTGTAAGCTCTGCAACGTCCTCTGGGGATACTTCTGTCTCTAGTGTACCTGCGCCCAGTTCAGTTGGTATTGCATCTCCGCTAACATCTCGCAGATTATCTCCCACTGGTCCCGTGACAGGTGGTGTAGCGCCGGTGGTATCTCCACTTGTGCCATCTCCTCCGTCGAGTTGCTCCAAGCTCGGTCCACTACTTTGAACGCCATCTCCAAATCCGGCATTGATATCTGTAGGTGTGATTCCCAATCCCGCATCTGCGCCTCCTATTAACGCCTCTACTCGCGCCTCTAAGTCTGGAAACTTGGCGCGTACAAGTGACTGCAAAGCAAAATTGCGCAGCTTTTTCTGTACTTCTGGGTCAAAGAGGTCTCCCCCGAGTACAGTGCCCTTAGATTTAGGCAAACGTAAAGGTGAGGACTTAGGTATCCCTACATCAGCAAGCATTTCGTCAGTTATTTTGGTTTCCACACCTAGTTTATTCGCGACTGTACGCGCTAACGAAGGCTTCTCGAACGGCTTTACTTCTGGTAACGCTACATCTGCAACAGTCGTAGGGGCTGAGTACTCGGCAACTTTAGCTTTCGCTTCCTTGACAGTCTGCTCAACAACGGGGTCTCCGGCTACAACAGCTTCCTGTGCGGGGGTTAGCTCCGTGGCAGGCTGTTTACCCGCATTATACGAGTCAAGCATATTTTTTGCTGTCGGAGGGGTAAAAAACGGACCCGTGCGGTCTATACCCATACTGTCTAGTGCCGCGCCCGCAGTTCTTTGGCCGATAATCTCCTCCGCGAGAAGCGGGTCGTACCGCCCGTCCATACCAGTACGGATAAGGTCGTCAGACGCATCGGCTAGTTCAGGATCGTTAGCAAGAGCTTCTTTAGCATTTTTTAAAAGCTGCGTACCGGAAGCATAGTCCTCTACAGTAGGAGTTGTTTTTTGCTCTGAAGTTTGTTCGTCTAAAGTTGTATCTCTACGCTCTCCGAAACCTACGGAACGTACACCACCACCGATTAGACCACCTGCAATGGCAGCTTCACGGTATTCTGCAATAGCATCGTCGCTGTCGATAGGTAAGCCAGCTTGCGCCCGCTCCATCATCTGTTGGCCGACCTCAGTCAAACCTTCAGCGGTAGCACCTCCGCCAAAACGAGAAGCTATCCGGGTGTAAACAGACTTACCGACAGGTTTAAGAATGCCGCCAAGCAAGATTTTACCGGAAATACTCTCAAGCATAGCTTGGCCGAATGTAGCGGTGAGTGCATCACCTACGTCAACATTTGCTTTTCTACCTGCAGCAACTTCGCCTTCTTGGCGTTGGATGTCGTTACCAAACAACATAGGTGCTTGCGCTACCCCATATGCTGCAAACCCTAACGCCCCTGTGGTTAGTGCTCCAGCGCCTAGTAACGGTGCCGCTACAGCTGTCGCACCCGTAGCAGCAAGGCCAAGGCCTAACTGTGGAATCTGCTCTCCTACGAGTTCACCTGCGTAGGTTAACGCGGAGCCAAAACCATCTACGTCGGTAGACTGCATGCGTTCTGGTTGTTCCAGCTGCAATGCGCCCAGCTCTTGGCGACCACGTTCTTCTAGTCCTTGGCCGTAGTTTGCAAGGAATCCAAGGCCGCTCTCTTCACCGAGGGTACCAACTGTCTCACCGAAAGCCTGCTTAACTTGCTTCTTACCGCGTTCGTAACCACGACCAATGGCGATGCCATCATCGGGGGCTTCAAACTCTCTGCCAAAAACGTTTTGGTACTTCTGGGCATATTCTTCGCGATTCTGCCGCAAGAAGTCCGCCATGAAAGCGTAGTCTTCGTCTGTCGGAGCATCCCCAGCGTGTTCAAATCTATGATTTCGGCCCGTTGCAGGGTCGGTGTACTGGTAGATACCCATAAGTTAATTACCCCGTCTTGGTTGCGGATGGTGTCTGCGTTGTGCCTAATCCTGCTGTAGCAACACCAGACTTAGCCCTTAGTTGCCGAAGTAGTGCCTGCCCATATGCTATAAGCTCTCCGGCTTGTGCGGCATTATCGGCGTTATCCCCCGCATTTTCAAGAAGTGCGTTACCCTGTTTTATAGCTTCAAGGCCACGAGCCACTAATTGATTGTCTGTCAGACCCGTAGTCTTGCCGGTTCTATTAGCCGCTGCAAGACGGGCGTTGTTCAATACGAGGTCAGACTCCATCTTTATCATGTCAGTTTCAAATTTATTCATCGACTCCCGCTGCGCCATCAAAGCAGCAAGGCCTTGTTGGCCCGCTTTGCCGAAGTCTCCAGTGCTCATTAAGCTCATACCAGCTTGAGCCAGTGCCAACCACTTATTCTGGTCAGCCTCTTTTTTACGAGATGCGATCAAATCAGCAATGCGCCCTTGTCCCGAACCAGAACTTGTTTTGCCGCTGCCTTTGCCGCCGCTGGGTTTGTCCCCGGCCACTGCGTTAGCTGCGAGCGCCGTTGCGCGGGCTTGTTTTTCATTCTCCAGCTGTATCGCAGATTTATTTGGGTCTGCCGCTACAGGCATGCCCATGAGCGTTTCTTCAGCTGCGTCAGCTCTCTTACGTTCCGCTCTGTCCCCAAAACCTCGGGCGTACGCTACCTCGTCGATATAGCCGGGCAGGTTATCAACCCCGTACCCAAACAGATCAGCCGCAGTGCGCCCCGCCAGCCCCGCCCCAGCAATCGAAGTTTCAACAATCGGGTCGATAACTTCAGCCACAAACGGATTGGCGGCAGCGAAGTCTGCTTCTTTTTGCTTCTGGGCCAGCGTCCGGTACCCAGAGTAAGGCGTTTCGTTTATGCGGCGCATACGGCGAGCTTCAGCCTGTCTGTCCGCCGTAGAGGTAAACTCCGCGTCCGATGCAACGTCTTGGGCAATGAGGGACGCCTCCGATGTAGCTTGTTCACCCGCAGCAGCTTCCCGTGCAAGTCTGTCAGAACCAGAGGTAAACTCTTCGTCTCCCGCCTCTTCGTACTTCAATACGCCTCGGGGGCCGAGGTCGTAGATTTCTTCCGGTGGCGTGTACATATCACTCTGC
>Ga0209502_10003566_pt1 | contig 12134 bp, 10 predicted proteins | sample ArcticOcean_MG_C_10_FD_187442 | JGI IMG/M metagenome (GOLD analysis project Ga0209502, IMG submission 187442) | Marine microbial communities from western Arctic Ocean - ArcticOcean_MG_CB11_90 (SPAdes) (version 2) | ecosystem: Environmental > Aquatic > Marine > Oceanic | place: Arctic Ocean...
GAAAACTCTATTCATACGTTTCACACCGAAGGTACAATCAGAGATTTTATGCAAATATTTGCCAAAATCAAAATAGAAATTGATGGTAACGGCCAAGTGCGATGTCCTACTGGCGAAACCATGCACACCTACAATTTTAAATATCAAGTCGGTTACAATGTGATTTATATAAATCGGTTGAAGATCAACATTTACTTGTTTTTATTAAGAAGAACACCTAAATTTCGCAGAAAAAAATTAAGCATTTTAATGGCAAACCACGAAGCTTTGCGTTTCTTAACATTGGCATGTTCTATAGGATTACCAACTCGTGAATTTACAAAAGCCGTGGACTTTTTCCGTGTATTTTCGTCAAAATACACCAAAGTGAACGATGAAAATGTCATTCGTACACTGTTGTCTTTAAACAAGTTAGAGAATACTACCGACGATATAGGCAACAACACACTTCAAATGTTAAAAATATACGACGAAAACTTTTTTGCATTCAAACAGGGCAATTATTCTTTGTCAAATGACCCAAGGGATAAACACAGGAGTAAAGAATTGTATTCAAAACCAACACCTACAGAATTGAAACATATCCTATCACGGGCTGGAAAAGTGGTAGATTCGCTATTAAAAAAAGAACCTGAACAGAAAGAACAGAAATCTGAACCTAAACAAAAAGAACAGAAAGAACAGAAATCTGAACCTAAACAAAAAGAACAGAAAGAACAGAAATCTACATTATTTATGTTGGACGAATGACCTTGTTAAAACCCCCTCTAAATCTCCATATTGTCTACTTGTAACTGTAATGTTCTATTATACAACAATTGTTCCATATAAAGTAAAGCACATAGCATCGCCATTGCAATCGCTGCAATGGATGCCCTTTTCTGTACAATTGACTGAAAACATAGCCAAGGAGAAACATCAATGATACATGCAAATATAACGGCCCATGCACAACAAATAGCCGATTGCAATATGTACAAATGGTAGGTGCATGGTGTTGTCACACCTAAAAGTACTGCTTCCCTTTTGAAATTTTTTTTCCTTCTCCAAATTGAATGAGCCGATTGACAACATACTGCAAGTATTGTGACCATACAGTGTATATTAACATACTGTAAATTGTTGTGATAACAAAATGTGGTTTCCGATCGCCTATGCCCAAGTTCCATAAATAATCGATCAAGCCACCAACAAATAATACAGACAAATAACCAAGGAAAAGTGGAAGAGAAAAATGCACCGTACTGTCGGATAAACATTATGAAATATTCACAACAAGTTATATACTAATATTCGATTCCCATTTATTATCCCCAGTGTAAAATATTAAAATTCAGAACTATAAGTATAGATGATAATTTTAATAAACGAATGTCAAGTTTAGCTGAAATAGTACCAGTCGCAGGGCCTGTTAATTGTGTTCCCATTAGTTCAGTTAATTGTGTTCCCATTAGTTCAGTACATCAGTTTGTTATAGAGAGTAAAGAATACAAGAAACTTGAAACAGAGAAGGAAAAACTTGAAACAGAGAAGAAAAAACTTGAAACAGAGAAGAAAAAACTTGAGACAGAGAAGAAAAAACTTAAGAAAAAAAACGACGAACTTGGGACAGAAAACGTCGGACTTGAGGGAGATTGCAAAATACTTGACAATGGGTTGGTCGAACTTGAGACAGAGAAGGAAAAACTTGAGAAAGAAAACGTCGAACTTGGAAAAGACCGCGATTACCTTGGAGATCAACTTGATGTGTCTAAACAGGCGTTGTCGGCCCAAAAAGAACAATTAAAAGCATTACAAGCCAAGACATTAAATGTTTTAGAAATACGTAAGCAACATTTATCAGAAATGGCAAAAAATTTAAAACAATCAAAACAAAATTTAAAACAATCAAAACTGAGACAGGAAAAAAAAAAAGAAAAATTAGAGTCACTGATAAAAGTTTATCAAGCAGAAATACTCGAATTAAAAGTAAAAGTAGTTAAACAGATTAAAATATCCACGGAATTAAAACGAAGTTTAGGTAAACAGAGGGATGAGTTAACGGAACAGGGGGATGAGTTAACAGACGCAAAAAAATATTCAGAGCACATGAAAATAAAATTAGATGAATCAGATAAAGAATTATACAGACAATTGGAAGTGGCGCGTGACCTCCGTTACACAATCATAAATATCATCGCAAAAATAGAGCAAATAAAAAATGTCACAGTTCAAGTGGGTGAAATATTGGAAGAAACAAAAAATGTACAGTAAACAACGAAATACAATATTTTATACATTATCAGTATCTTATTCTTTAGATGCAGCCATAGATGCAGTCGATGTTTTCTCATCTTCGTATCTTTTTTTATCATTCAATGCCATTTTTTTATATTTTTCTCTGACAGCCACAGCGGACGACTTCCAACTTTCAGCTACATCAGACATCAATTCTCTAGGAGTCTTGTTTGGAAATTTTGTAGCAATCGAAGAACGCATATCTTTCATATAAAACGCATAGGAAGATCTCGGGCGTTTGATTTTATATGGAGGTTCGTATTTTTCCATTTCTCTATAATAGCGTGCTCTATCCGCCTCGGACTGTGTAATATACGTGCTTTTATCAGTAACCGATTTCCACACCTCTGCAATGTATCTACTTTGATCTGGAAGAGACATTTTCCGTCCTTTTTCTTTGAGTATTTGTCGTTGCTCACACGCAAAAAATAGAAACGGTGTCATTGCCTAAGAAAAGAAGTTAGTATGTGTATAGTAACAAAAAAAAAGCATGGATCCACTTACTCTTTTAGGACGATTAGGGTCGCGTTTTTTACGTTTACGTTTTTTACCTGTATTAATTTGAACTGATTTATTAGATGGAGCTGACATTTTATATAAAAATGTAAACAGTTAGTATATAGTTTAAACTTGTGATCAAATATTGGATTTTTATTGGGGTTTTACATTAGCCAAATATATAAAATGACCTCCATCCTGCGAGCGGCTAATATAATATAATACAATTACTATAAAAGAAATAATAAAATATATAAATGTAATGTTGAATTTAGTATCAGTTACACTTATCGTTGTCTGGACATTTCTGGTGGGTCGAATTTGTGCATTTGGCCATCGATCAACAAATGTGTATACTTGGAAACCTCTATTTTCATCCACATCGTGGTACAATCTCACACCTATTTATTTACGGCTACCTCTAATTATAATCCGATATTTGCATGAAATCGTCATGATTTCATCAGGTTTTTACTTGCTTCTCTCCGACCATTTATTCTTACAATCCGCAATGATTTTTTTAATGATCTCGCTACATACATATATTCCAATTTTTGTTATTCATTTACATTCTGACTCCACATTATTTGCATGGAGTCTTTTAAACATTATTATAATTATAGGAATTATGATAGGCACCTTATCGTTACAATTGGTAACCGCAACAATAGCCATATGCACCACACTACCAGTCTGTAGTCTAATTTCCTGGTTCATTGTCATACAACTTCAACTCGTCACATGTTTAACAGTTTCACACCAACCAATGACCGACTTGAAAAGACAACCACGTTTGGTGTAAACCAACCAATGGGAATAATTTAGTATAAACACACGCTTCACTAACCCCAAATGTCGTCACCTGTCAGCCTCCAAAACGGTGTCCGACTACGAATAATTCTCGTATTTGGTATCTCTATTTTAATTGCATTAATTGTTCCATCTGCATCCGACGCTGTCAATAAATCCATATCAATAATGGGAGCAAACAGTCTTTTTTACTTTACTGTCCTTATCTGTTCAATCATCCCCTCAAAGGTTGCATGGATTGTCGCCTGTATTGCACTGTTTGTCGCGTCCATTCTGGATATAGTAGTTTTTTTCTTAGGATTCATAGTTACATCGCGTTGTTTGGACGAAGGCGGTTGCATCCAGACCCTTCCTTTTAGCCTTGTCGCATTGGTTCTTGTGGGATTAGTCACCGTGCTCGATTTATATCAAACTTGGAACGTTTACTTGATTTTACAAACAGACACTTATGTGGCATCTGCAACACAAAGACTGCGCGTTGTTTTAACTTGGGCACTCCCGTTTACCGTCCTGGTTAACATTGCGTTGATTGCAAACAGTGAATTTTCAATCTTTGCAACTGTCCCAATGATCTCTTTGCCAATGCTAATCGTTTTAGCACACGAAAACGAAAGCACTTTCTTGGTATTATTAATGGTTATAACACTATTGTCAATCGCTGCAACCCTGTTTTCTGCAAACAGTTCATTGGCCGTCTCAGCTTTGATGATCGAAGGTGTACTTACATCGTTTGGACTTCTTTTACTTTTTATGCCCGCTGAATATTATGTAAAACCATCGGCCAAAGTTGAAGCCGATATCCATATTTTACCAGCTTTCACAATTGTCAAACCCCCAGGAAAGGCTAAAGCAAAGATCAACCCTGTTAAAGCAAAGACCACCCCTGTTTCTACTGACTCTTCTGTAATAAATATCACGAATGACCAAAGCAGACCGCCGCTTCGAAAACGAACCAATCAACAAAATAAACAATTGCAGTTTTGATTTCCGAATCCAAAAATAAAGTTACCAACTTTGTATTTATTTTGGTTTCAAATTAGAAATGTCAGAAGACGACGGTCCACCAATGTACATTCCAACGGAAGTGTTGGATGACATAAACACCGAAAGACAATCTCGCTATGCCGAAACGCCATCGCATTCACACGAAGAAATCGAAGAAAATGTATCTATAACACATAAAGCGCTGTATTTATTATTTGTGTTAATAATTGTGGTTAACTTTTATTTGTTAGCAGAATTGAAACAAGATTTGAAAAATTTCAAGACAGAAACGTTTTTTATTTTGGAATCAATATCTGAACAAATAAAACCCACAACCTGGGCAATTGTACCTGCAAATTAATTCAAGATGTATGCTAGGTCACAACATCAAAAGTCAATTCTGGACACACATTCCTAACATATTCTCATTTTTCCCGGGACATATCGACACTTGTCCCTGGAAAATGAGAATATGTTAGGAATGTGTGTCCAGAATCGTTGCAAAGCAAAACTCAAAATAGTTTGTGCCTTGAAATATACCTTGGAAGCTATGTGTGTAAAAAATTAAACAATATAGTGTATATCTGTAATAATTACATTTTCCTCATTTGACTGTTGAGATTCAATTTGAAAAATTCTAATTGGTTCCGCCATAATCACAGAACAAATTGTATTATTCATTTTTTGCGTAGTTATCGTCATTCCAATTTGTTCACATAATAATGTAATTTTTCCCAACGTGATCGGAACTCTGTCAAGAATATACGGTACAAAAATAGCCCTGGTTTCCCGAACAAAAGTATATCTTCTCGTTTTAGGTGTCAAGTCATTCCAAGATATTCTAGTTCCAGGCTCAGACTCTTGTATAATATCAATATCTATTTCAGTAATATCGTGTTGTTTTCGTTTGTTCAATAGCACCGATTTAGCATCTGCATACATAGTTAACATCGCTCTGACTTCAGCTTCCTGGTCAATGGTCAATTCCAAATTTTCTTCTGACATTTCAAATGGTAGTCTGCATAGCCAGCGACAAACACTTTAAATAGTCCAAGTATAAAATGAACTAAAATATAACAAACAAATTTTTAACCGTATATAAACCAAGAGAAATGCATTTATAATACAATGGGATTTTTACAAACTCTTATTTCATTTACTGGACTTCTATCTATGATCATAATTACTTACACTCTCAATAACTCACTATTCAAAGAAACCGACGTCACAGAACCATTAGGTCAACTGTGTAATGTAAACACAAGCGGTCTATTATCACCAACAGATAATTCTACCCATGATTTCCGCGGTCTTTTATATGGCCCTATTTCGGTCCAAGGCACCAGTTTTTTCGCCGGTATCGCGGCAATTTTTACAATTCTCATCGCGTTTATGGCACCTAAACTCGATATGAATATGGAGTCAACTTACGAAAAGGATTCAATGATTTTGGGTGGAGAACCCGTAGTATATGTGTCGGGTATCATGTACCGACTTTCAGCGCTTACAACAGCGATGTTAATGTTTATGTGTACAATTTTGATTGTCCCAGTGCTCCAAGCTCATCAAAACGCACTAACTGTAGTCGAAGACAGTCCAACACCAGAAAGTTGCGAAGGTCTGGGCCTGAATGAGGTGGATCGTTTGGATCGTTTACAAGCAATGTTAATTGCATCTGCAGCAGCAGTCGTACTTGTAGGTGTTACCGCTTATTCAGTTCGTTATGACAGAAAAGCAAGTAAAGAATAAAATACAAAAAGTAACGTTGTAACGTTTCCGATATTTCGTAACGTGACCTTCTTTACATAACAAAAATAACTATATATAGCACTGTTAACAAAGTTAAATGCCTTCATTTTTTGTAGGCAATGTTTTACCAGATAGTAATGCAAAAGGTGAAAATGACCCCACTTTTGATTTTACAAAGGAAGAGAGTGAAAAAATGGATTTAAGTGACGTACCTATTCGTCTCGAGCACGCTGAAGGTCTTTCTGTTGGTACTGTACAACGCCATTGGAACGATTCCGATGGCAAAAAATGGATTTTAGGAAAAGTAGACGATTCGACGTTAGAAGGCAGATTTGCTTCAAATGCAATTCAACCGAGTTCTGACGGTCACCGTTTATACACTGGACTATCTTTGCAGCATGTACATACAAGCTTTTCGGACGGATCAACAAAAAAACGACCAATCGAAGTTTCATTATGTACCGAACCCAGAAGGGCGGGATGTAATGTCGTCTCAACGACACAACTTCAATCCGCAAGTGGTCCGAGCAAAACAAAAAAAACAGAGTATATAACACATCGAGCTAACAATATTAAAATGTCAGCTCCAACCGAAACCCAAAACGAAACCCCTCAATCAGAAACTCAAGAACAAGTTGCCGAAACTCCATCCCAAGCACCTGCGGAAAGCAGTGTCACTAACCAAGAGGATTTGATGAAACTGGTGATTAACCAAGAAACGGAGCTTGGAGACACTAAAATGGCATTGGAGAAAGCTGAAGCACAGCTCTCCAAATTGCAAGACCAATGGAAACAGCAACAAGACAATGCCGAACTCGAAACTAAAAGTAAAGCAGAAGCACTTTCTAAAGCTTTGGTTGATTCTTGGTCAGCCAGTTTACCGGCTGATATGATGACGGAAGAAAATAAAAAAGCAATTTTTGCGATGGCACAAAATTACCCAAAAGAATCAGTAAAAATGTTAGAAATTGCCCATAAAGCATCCGCTAAATACAAGACTGATTTGGATTCATTAGCTGCACAACAAGCGTCCAAGTCTAAAAGAGCTCTTGAATCGCAGGTAATGGATATTGTTACGAAAAAACGCCGAATTGCACCGTCCAGCGTTGTACACGCTGCGTCGGCCAAAGTTGCGGCAGTTCGTAACCCATTTGCGTTTGACAGTGCTCAAACGTCGAGTTCTATGAATTCGGTCCGTGATAGAAACCCTGCTCTTTTCCAAGCGTTGTCTGGTTACAGTTCTGGTAATTTGAGAGACACTATGGGACAAATCTCCAATATTGGCAATAGATAGATTAAAACAAACTAAAAAAAAATAATTATTCTTTGTAAAACTTTTTTTCCGTTGTATCCGCTTACCTTTTTGTGTTTTTCCTCACTCACAGGCTCACAGGTTGGTTGGCTATTTGAAAATAATCTACACATATTTTTTTTTTATTCGTCGGCGTAACAGTCAACTAATATAAGCTATGTCTTCAGAAAATGTTGTTATTTCTAGTTTGAATTTTGGTGTTTTATCACCAGCAAAAATCCGTGAAATTTCAGTAGTTGAAGTAATTACCGATGAGCTTTATGAGAATGGATTACCTAAAAATGGCTCGTTAAGAGATCCTAAATTGGGCGTTGCAGGCCGCAGAGGCGTATGTTCATCGTGTGACCAGACATGGTCGCTTTGTAGTGGACACTTTGGACATTATGAATTACCGTGTCCTATTTATCACGTGGGTTGGATGCTTGAATGTATAAATTGGTTACGTCGTTCTTGTCCATGCGGGTTTGTACAGAATATCCCACTTGGTAAAAAATGCCCAGAATGTAATTGTTCGGTGAGCAAAATTAGAAAAAAAAATGCTTGCACATTGACAATAGAGGATAAAGATGGCTGTCGCACTTTGATAGCCTCAGAGGCATATCAAAGATTATCGGCAATCCCTGCACACAATGTAGGTAATTATCGCAATGTTAAAGACGATTTTCATCCGACTTGGTTGATTTTGACAGTGTTGCCAATACCTCCCAATTGCGTTCGTCCCAGTCCAACAATGGATGGAGATGAAGTTAGGGGAGAAGACGATATTACACGTCGTTTGTTGTATGTGATACGCATTGCTAAATCAACACAGAAATCGTTTAATGAAAATTCGATTGTTAAAAAACATTCCGAGCAGCGACTTCAAGATGCGGTGCATATGTATATTGATCAAAGAAAAACTCCTGGGAATACACGGGTTTCTCAAAAATCGATTTCTGAACGGTTAGTTGGGAAAGAAGGGAGAATGCGCGGGTCTTTGATGGGTAAACGCTGTAACTATACGGCGAGAACAGTAATTACTGGCGATGCCATGCTTGATATGCGTGAAGTCGGTGTTCCAAGACAAGTTGCTGAAGTGCTGACGATTGTGGAATCTATTTCAAGACTTAATTATGAACAAATTAAAGCAAAAGTCTTGGCACAAGATAAATCGATTAAATATATTGTTAGAAAAGACGGTACCAGACTTGATATGAATACGATTAGAGGTCAGATTAATTTACAGGTCGGTGATGCTGTCGAAAGGATTTTGCAAGACGGTGATCTTGTTTTGTTTAATCGACAGCCTTCGTTGCACAGAATGTCGATTATGTGCCATCGTGCCAAAATTCTTTCTGGTAAAACGTTTCGTTTAAATTTGACATGTACGACGCCGTATAATGCAGATTTTGATGGGGACGAAATGAATTTACATGCTTTACAAACATTTGAATCAAGAGCAGATGCAATGAACTTGATGTCAGTTGCCCAGAATATTATTACACCACAATCGAACAAACCCGTTATGGGTATTGTTCAAGATTCATTACTTTCGTCGTTCATGATGACGAGCCCAGGCGTTACTCTTGATAAATCAGAGATGTGTAATATTTGCATGTGGGTAGAAGGTGCTGTTTTACCCGAGCCAGAAATTGATGGGAGATTGTGGACTGGATTGCAATGTATTTCACTGTTATTTCCGACAGATTTTAATTGGAAGGATACGATTATTAATGGCGTTTGCATCAAAGGACCACTTGGCAAGAAAGCCCTCGGTCGTTCACAAGGTTCTATCATTCATTCGTTGTACAATGACTATTCGCCTGATAGAACCTGTCAATTTATTAATGAATTGCAGCGGATTAATCATATTTGGTTTGCAAGACAAGGGTTTTCAATCGGCATAGGTGACATGCGCGTCACGAATGAAACAGCAAGACGTGTGCAACAAGAATGTGAAAATGTGGATGTTGATGTGAGACTTTTGCGTGATAAACATGGTAAAGAAGCAGAACCTAAGATTAATCGCATGCTTAATCAGACTAGAGATTCGATGGGGTTAATTGCACAAAATGCAATGCTAAAAACAAATAGTTTGGGGTTAATGGTCAAATCTGGATCGAAAGGGTCTATGGTCAATATTTTGCAGATTATGGCCTGTGTTGGCCAGCAGAATTGTTCGGGTAAACGTATGCAGGCGACTTTGAACGGACGTAGTCTGCCGATGTTTAGAGCAGATGATATTTCAGCGCGTTCAAAAGGATTTGTGAAACATTCTTACATTGATGGACTCACTCCCGATGAATATTGGCATCACACGGTGGGGGGGAGAGAGGGGTTGATTGATACTGCAGTGAAGACCGCTATTACGGGTTATATACAACGGCGATTGGTTAAAAGTTTAGAATCAATCGTTGTTACTAATGACACAACTGTTCGAGATTCGCAACAACGGGTTATACAATTTAAATATGGTGAAGATGGTATTGACGGGATGTACCACGAAATGGTCGATTGCAACTTTGATGACAATGATCTTACAAATTATAATACAACAAAGTGGCCAGAATTGATCAATGTATATGATATGTGGAAATGGAATCAAAAATTTCGATTAGGAGAACAGTGGGCTGTTTCAGTGCCTGTGGGTAGACTTGTGGACGAATACCAAGATGGAGGTAGTACATCTGATGTACGTAGTATTGTGCAACCGTTGTTAGCCGCTGTTAAATCAGTACCACTCGTACACGCTTACGTTTTGTCAGTTGTAGCAATTAATGATTTACCGTGCTCACCCGAAGCGTTGCAAAAAATTGTCAATTTACTTTTGAAAAAATGGTACAAATCAATTGTTGCGCCAGGTGAAATGGTTGGTACTATTGCCGCACAATCGGTGGGAGAACCGACCACTCAAAGTAAGTTTTTTTTTCGTCACTTGACACTTTGCTATAGTTTAACTAATCTTTTCTCTTTTTTTTGTTCTCACAGTGACTCTCAATACGTTCCACAATGCTGGAAACAGTGCCAAAAACGTAACGTTGGGTGTACCGCGTTTCGAAGAGTTAATTAATGCTTCCAAAAATATGAAAACACCGAGCTCAACGGTATTTCCAACTGCCGATTTTAGGCCAGAAAAAGCTTGGAAAATAAAAACACAGATTGAAAAGTCAGTCGTCCGAGATTTCATTGTGAAACATACCTATGATAATACTGTTACTTCGCAACTACAGCAGTATTTGAATTGTCCCGATAATCAACGATGGGACTTGTTGCATACCCCAGCACACATTTTGACTTGTTATTTAAGTCGTAAAAAAATGATTCAAAGAGATATTACATTGCAAGATGTTGTTTTGGGCGTGAGGAAATTAGGGAAAAATATTATTGTTGCTTATTTCGATAATATGTTAGACGATATACAATTATTTGTACGTGTCAAAAATGAGGATAAATTTTTCAAGTATGTTAAAATGGTAATGGATACGACCATCAGAGGTTCCAAGCATATACAAAAAGTTAATATCCGTGAAGAAATGATGCAGTTCATCGTCGAAACAGAGGGGATAGACCTAATGCATTTGAAAACATTGCAATCGATTGATCAAAATAAAACACAGTGTAATGATATTTTTGCTATTCGCAAAGTCTTTGGTATTGAAGCAGCAAGAGCAGTGTTGTTGAAAGAAATGCACCAAGTGTTGTCGGCATATGGTATTTATGTCAATATGCGTCATTTCATGGTGATAATTGATTGGATGACGTGGACGGGTGGGATAAATGCATTGACTCGACATGGTGTCAAAAAAATGATGGACGATTCAACACCTTTGAAACGAGCCACTTTTGAACAACCCGTTGAAATATTTCATCATGCTGCTGTGAAAGGGTTGAAAGATACATTATCTGGGGTTTCGGAACAACTTTTAATTGGTAATCCGCCAAAGATAGGATCGTATTATAATGATGTTGTCATTGATCAGCAATATCAAAAAATGTGGGACAATGACGAATGGCAGCCGCCAGAAGAAATAGTCGAAGATAATTTGTTCGGAGATTGGACAGGTGATGTGGCTCCCGCTTCTGAATGGGAATCTCATCAAACGTTTGCTACAAATGAAGTAGTGGTGAATCAAAACAAAGTAAACATGTGGCAAAAAAAACAGAAATCTGCATGGCAACAGCTGCAAACACAGCAACAACCGGCAGCTAAAGTCCCGTGGTTACAGCAGCAGACAGCTCATGTCGGAGCACCTGCATGGCAGCAACACCAAGCGCCTCTCTCTCCGACATATGCTCCACAGTCTCCGACATATGCTCCACAGTCTCCGACATATGCTCCTAGCGATAGTCCACCAAAAAAAAAACAGAAGACAAACTCGCCAGATGTCCCAGTGAGCCCTACGTATTGTCCGGCATCGCCCGCATACAGTCCGGCATCGCCCGCATACAGTCCGGCATCGCCAGCATACAGTCCGGCCTCCCCAGCGTACAGTCCGGCATCGCCCGCATACAGTCCGGCATCGCC
>Ga0209502_10003567_pt1 | contig 12133 bp, 10 predicted proteins | sample ArcticOcean_MG_C_10_FD_187442 | JGI IMG/M metagenome (GOLD analysis project Ga0209502, IMG submission 187442) | Marine microbial communities from western Arctic Ocean - ArcticOcean_MG_CB11_90 (SPAdes) (version 2) | ecosystem: Environmental > Aquatic > Marine > Oceanic | place: Arctic Ocean...
GTGGATCGGTGATACATACCTGGCGGGTACGGTCGTCATGGGTGGTAGGGTCGTCATGGGTGGTAATGGTCCCGGGACCGTCCCGCACCAACGGGACCTTTCGAGTGCTCAGCGACGGCCGCGCGTGTCCCTCTCAGTAGGCCGACTGCGAGCGCGACATCGTTGAGAGCGCGACCATGGTCGACGCGTTGGAGCCGTAGCTGCCGCCGCCGCCGCGGTACTGCTCGTCGTTCTCGGCGCGCCGCTCGATGTCGACGACCGCGAAAGTGCCCTGCTCGAGCGCCCACTTGGGGACGTTGGGCGGGTGGCCCGCGACGGCGTTGTCGAGCAGGGAGCGCGCGTCCTTCGCCGCGCGGGCGGCGCTGTCGCGCAGCCCAGCCTCGACGAGCGCACGGATGTCGCTGACGAACTTGCAGCCGGCCTCATAGGCGACCAGCTCGTGCGCCGGCGCGTTGTCATCGGGCATCTCGTGCGGCGCGACGAACTCGAGCAGCAGGTTGGCCAACGACCCCGAGTCGGACCACACGAGACCGACTTTGGCGGCCGGGTGCACGCCGGGCGTGGCCTTGGTGCCGATGGTCAGGTCGAGCACGGTCTGGTAGTTGCCCGGGTGCAGCACGCCGTGCGTGACGGAGCGGCCACCGACCGCCGCGTCCGACGGGTCGGCGTCGACAATGCCGAAGCAGAGCGGCTTGCACGAGATCTTGTACGGCGCGAACGCGTTCGTGATCTCCTCGGCGAGGAGGTCGACGGTGGGCGCGTAGCCAAAGTAGCCCTTGGACGGATCGACGAGGTCTTGCACCGACGTCCACGAGACGTCGACGCCGACACCGATCGTGCTGATCACTATCGGGTCGCCGACGGCGTCGCCGGCGGCCTTTAGCGGAACGGTCAGGCTCTGGATGTCCTCCGTCCCGCGAGTGGCGTCGCCGTCCGTGATGAAGACGACGTTGGTCATCACGGCGCGGCGCTCGGCGTCCTGGCGGCGCGCGCGCACCATTTCTTCGACGGTTTTGATCGCCGCCTCGACGTTGGTGGCGCCCTGGTCGGCCTTGAAGGAGGTGGAGAGGTTGAGCAGCGCGCACTGCGCCTCGGCGAGGCGCATCCACGGCGTGTAGCCCGTGATTTCATCGGAGGTGTAGACGCCGGCCTCGCTGCCAAACCACGCGAACGCGACGTGGTGCTCGACGGAGGTCTGGTCGACGAGGTCTTGCAGCTTGAGAAGCGCCTCGCGGATGGCCCCCTCGCCGGTGAGGCCCTCGCCGCCGTTGGATGGCTTCTCGGTCATCGACGCCGAGCGATCGAGCACGAGGAGCGTGTCGAGCTTGCCGCCCAGCTTGGCCGCCGCCTCGCTGCCGAGCGCGCATGGCACGCTCGCCAGCGCGCGGATGTTGTCGCCGTCGGTGGTGACGTACTTGACACTTGGCGACAGCACCGGCACGAGCGGGTCGATGCCGACGCTCGCCGCGCGCGAGACTGCGTGGGAGCCGGGCGGCTTCGGCTCGGTGGCCATTGGCTCGGGCACCGGCTCGTCCAGGCCCTCGTCGGTGCGGGCGCGCTTGGCGTCGGGCTCGGCGACGGGTACCGGGGGCGTGTGATTAAGTGTACGCGTGGCCATGGCTGTATGGGGGGTAGCGGGTCGGTCGATTGGACCGAGCGTGCCGGATGGGGCCGTCTTCCGAGTGAACCGGGCACACATAACGCACACGTTAACACGCCCCACTAACGGCAGCAACGGCCACCTTGCTCCACACGTGCATGGGTCCAACCGCGCGCCGCTGGCGTGCCGCGCTGCGGCTCTTCATGTGCCTCGCGCTCGTGCCGCTGCTGCCGACGATGCTGTACGTGCAGCTTGTTAGCGGTGTGCCTCAAAGCTCACCGCGACGATGAGCTGCCGCCCGACGACGCGCCGCCGCCTCCGAGTCCGCCGCCCGAAGGCGCGCCGGTGTTGAAGGGCGCCTTGGCGTCGTGCTCCGTCTTCTTGATGTCGGCCTCCGTCTTCTTCAGGCCGAGCGTGCGCTCCTTGAGATGGAGCTGCTGGTCCTGCGCGGCAAGCGCGCGATCCTCGTCTTCGCAGTCGCACTTCTTCTTCTCCTTCTCGCGGCCGCGCTCCATCGCTTTCTCGATCTCGTCGGGCCCGGCGCCGAGCGCGTGGAGCGCCGCTGGCAGCGCGATCTCAAGGTCGATGATCTGCGCGTTGAAGAGCTTCTCGACCTCATCGCTCGCGGCAAGCGGCGCTGTCTGCAGCTTCAGCTGCGCCGGCTCCTCGCCCTCGCCGTCGTCGTCGGCGTAGATGTAGTTGTAGGTCTTGGTGAGCACGTTGTTCACAGCCTTGGACAGCTGGGACACCGTACTATTAAGCAGTTGCAGCCTGCCGAAGGAGTGGCGCCAGGTGAGTAGCGCCCTGGGCTGTGGGTTTAAGCACACGAGCGTACTGCGCCGTCGAGTTGTTTGAGAAGCGCCCCTCGAACACGAGCGCGGCGGGTATGCCCTGCGCTCCACGCATGGCTGTGGGTGAGGATGGGCGCAGGGTCGGGCGGGCGTGGCGTGCGTACCAGCGCCGAGCAGAACTGATCCATGCCGAGCCGCATGAGCGCCTCGAGGTCGGTGCGCGGCTGGGGCACCGCCAGGTTGGGCGCGAGCTCGTGGTCCTGCGCGCGCACCAGGTGTCAGTCTCGTAGCGAGTGTGGAGTTTCAAGTGAGAGCTGACCTTGGGCAGCGTGAACAGCTTGGGCGGCACGTCGGGGGGCATGTACGGCGGGCGCGTTGCCGACGTGCCGCCTCCGCCGCCCTGGTCGCCGCCGCGCGTCTGCAGCTTGTTGCTGCGCACGTGACGAGTGTGTGTGTGTGTGTGAGTGAGTGGGGCGTCGGTAACTAGACGGAAGCGGGCGTAAGCGCACATGACCTCGCAGAGCCGCGCCTGCATCTCGAGCGCGCGCGCCGCCTGGCCCGACTCCTCGCCCTCCTGGTCGGTGGCGGCGTTGCGCGACTCGGCGTCGAAGAAGAGCGCGCCGGCGTCGAGCTGCGAGCCTTTCTCGGGCTTGCGCAGCTGCGTGACGATCTGCGGCTGCGACCGCGCGATCTCGGCCGTGAACGCGAGCTCGGTGAGCGCGGCAACGAACGAGCCTTGCTCGTACACGGTGCCGAGCGGCGAGTTGAGGTTGCCGACCGAGTCGGGGTGCTGGCGCACGAATACCAGTGCCTGCTCACACGAGGGAGCAGAAGTGAGCAGAACTGGGCGGTTACGAACGCGGTGGTGGGTTGGCATGGCGGGTGTGCGATTCGGGTCCTCTGCCCACCCGCTCTTGCCAAACCGTCCGCAAGCGGACGTTCGACTAAGGAGGCCAGCGTAGCCCCCGTGCATGCATGCACCCTCCCCTGTCCCATCCCCCGCACGCCGCCCCCACTCCATCCCTTTTCCCATCACCCCTGCCGTCGTCTCGCTCATCGCTCCACTCGGTCCCATCCAACGCCCATGGCGCGGCCGTACGCCGCGAAGAAGTTGTTGCGCGCGCCGGCGACGTCGCGGTTGACGTGCACGCCACAGACGGCGCACTCGAAGATGCGGCTGGCGCCGAGGCCGGCATTCCAGTGTCCGCAGTTGGTGCATGTCTTGCTGGTGCCCGGTTCGCCCGAGTCGACGATCACGTGCCGGCCCGGATGGCGGTAGGCGGCCGCTTCGAGCCGCCGCTCGAAGCGGCCGTGGCTCCAGGTCAGCATGGCGCGCGCCGTCTTGGAGCCGAAGACGCGGCCGTCCTTCGGCACCATCTCGGCGACGCGCAGCGTCGGTGCGATCACCAGCTCGTGCGACCGCAGCAGGTGGTTGGCCGCGGCGTAGTGCCCCGCTTCCATCCAGCGCGTGAGCCGACGGCGCTCCTTGGCGAGCTTGCGCTTCATGCGGCGGAAGGTGCCTTGCCGCTGCCGGCGCCTGCGATCGCGCGCCACCTCGGCGTACCGCTCGCCGCGCTGCGCCACGAGCGACGTGCGCGCGTCGATGGCGCGACAGCGCGCCTCGAGCGCGTCGCGCCCGTCGACGAACAGCTCGCCGTACCGACCCGAAGTCGGCGAGTACCACGTCTGAAAGCTCCGAACCCCTGGATCAGTCGCGACGACGCGTTTGGTCTTGAAGCTGGGGTCGGGATCGGGCAGTGGCGCGAGCTCGTAGACGTAGAGGAAGTGGAACGAGTCGCTGCGCTTGTCGTACTGGATGCGGCACGTGTTGATGACGCCGTCGCCCTGTCCCTTGGGCCCCTCGGTCCGCAGCCTGGCGATGACGTGCGGTTTGTCCTGCAGCCGGATGCCACCGACGCTCTTGAGGTTGGAGCCGAAGAAGGCGAGGCACTCGTCGCGCAGCGCGGCGTTGTTGGCGACGGGCACCGGCTTAAGCGCCAGGAGCGGCGACGTCCCATTCTCGCCCTTGCCCTCGATGCGAATCACCTCGTGCTGCGTCTTCTTGTGCGAGCGGAAGTGGACGTGGAAGGCGCCGTGCTGCCCCGGGTTCTTCTGCCGCTTGGCGATGTTCGACTTGTACGCGTTGGTGGCTTCCTCGACCGCGCCGGCGACGATGCGCGTCGCGACCGGAGCTGCCCACGCCGGCTGCGTGTCCGACTCGCGGTACGCCTTGCGCAGATCGTAAAAGTTGGGCCGCGCGTCGTGCTTCTCGACCTGCGCCACCGTCCAGTTGTAGGCGTGCCGCGCGGCCGAGAAGCAGCGCCGCAGCTCGCGCCGCTGCTCGGTCGTCGGGATCATGCGCACGCGGTACGTGCGCAGCTGGCCGACGAGCTCGCGCTTGCGCCGCTTCTGCTTCTTGGCCGCCGGCTCGGCGCCGTCGTCTGGCGCAGGCGGCGGCGGCGCAAACGGCTCGGCGGGGCGCGACGCGCCGGGCGAGCGGCAGCGCCGTGGCGGTGGCACAAAGTCGCGCTGCAGGAAGCCCGAACGGTCGTCGTCGCGCCGCTCGTAGCACGTGGAGCGCAGCGCGTGCGCCGGCACGCGACCCGACCAGCGCGCCGGCAGGAGGCACGAGCGGTAGAAGGGCTCCAGCGACGCGTTGAAGAACCGGTTGGCGACGGGCGTCGCCGGTGCCCCACCGTTGCCCAACGCGGCGACGGCCACCGACGTCATTTGTATGGGGGGTAGCTCACGGCGGCATTGACCCACGTTGTCCCATTGCCCACTGACTCGCACCCTCTCCCCAACCCGCCGCACGTTCCCCCCACCCCCTCCGTTGCTATCCCCTGGTTCGAGTCCGCTTCTGCCCACCCCACACCCGCCTTAGCGTGCGTGTTCGCTTGTGTGCAGGAAGGTACGGTTGTGCATGGTTCGAGTGAACGGTTCATACCTCCTCGTCGATGCGCGTCGCCTGACCGGGAGAGTTGTTGTACATGACGTAGCGTCGGGTGTAGCCGTATTTGCCCGTCGTCTGCCACGCGATCTCGTACGTGCCGAGCTGCGGCACGTACGGCACGAGCACGGCCGCCGCCGGAGGCGCCTTGCGCTTGGCGGCGCCGTCGACGCCCACCTCGCGCTTGAGCTTGCGAATCGCCTCGATCGCCGGGTCCTCGTCGAGTACGTCGAGCACGACGGGGCAGACGCCCCACTTGAGGAAGCAGTCGACGACCTCGCGCGCAAAGGGCAGCCAGTAGTCCTCAAGGTGCTGCGCCCAGTCTCTGGTCACGCCCTTCTTGCGCGCGCCGCTGCCATCGGTCTCGCCAAACTTGACCTCCTTGAGCGCCTCGCCGTCGCGCACGAGCTTGAGCCCGCCGCTCAGCAGCTGGCTGTGCAGCACGGTGCGCGCGGCCTGAACGGCCGGGTGGGTCTGCCACATGGCCTCGAGCGCGTAGACCTGCTTCAGGTTGAGCCGGTGCTCTCCCAGCTCGCTCGTGTGGACCCCCAGGGTCGGTGCAAGCAGCGACTTGCCGCCGTGCTTGGCGTCGCGCCGCCGGCCGCCGTCGCGCGAGCGCTTGACGTCCGTCATGGCACGCCGTTAGTCTTACCACATGAGAACGATTGCGATTCAAATTCGTACGACGTCTAGCGGTGCCCCCTCCATACCTACCTATCTGCCCGCTCCACCGCAGCGACGGGCTTGCCGGATCATTTTGCATCACCGACGGTCGAGCCGCCCGGCTGCTTCTTGCCGCCCGCAGCGCCGCCCGAGCCACCGGCGGAATTGCCGAGCATTGAGCGCTGCGCCGACTCCTCCTTGATGATCTGTGTAGTTAGCAAAGGGTGTCGTGAGTTGCAGCACAGCAGCTAACAGGACGCGAGCGTGAGCACGCACCTTGAGCATCAGATCGCAGCCGGCGCGGTCAACCTCGCGCTCGCCGTTGTCGACGCGCATCAGTCGCTGCTCGACGCAGTAGCGCATCGTCTGTAGCTGACGCACGGTCTGGGCGCGCGCGATGCGCGCGTCGGAGCAGTGGATGAGGAAGTGGGTGCGCAGGTCCTTCCACACCCAGTCGGGCGAGAGCACGCCCTCGCGCTTGCGCGGCTCCTGCACCTCACGCACGTAGGTGAGCGCCGCCATCTTCCACAGCGACTCCTCCGACATCTTGTCGAAGTGGTCCTTGACGAACTTCTCGACGGGCGCAATCTTCTTGACGAGCGCGCATCCGACGCAGTCGATGCCCTTGACGGGGAAGGCCGCCTTGTACGCCGCCCTCTTCCGCGCCGACGACGTGCCCGACAGCTGCGACACCGACTCGGCGTCGGAGTGGTCGTCGCCGTACGCGCCTCCGAACGCCGCCTGCGCGTACATGGCGGCGTCGGCGTGGCCCGACGACCCGCCTGTCGGCCTGCCGCGCGAGCCCCGCTTACGCTTGCTCGCCCGGTGCCGCTCCTCGTCGTCCGCCTCCGAGTCGGCGAGCGCCGAGAAGCCGCCCTCGTCCTCGTCGCCCTCGGCCTCGGCGGCACCGCCTTCGACCCGCGGGCGCTTCCGCGGCGCGCGCGCGAGCGACAGCTCGCTCCCTTCCTCCGAGAACAGCGCCGAGTCGCCGTCGGCGTTGGCACGGAACGACGCGAGCTCGAGCGCGAGCGCGCTGAGCGGCTCAAAGCGCGGGCCGTCGCCGGCTTGCGCGCCGCCGCCGCCGCCGCCGGGACCCGCGCCGGCGCGACCACGCGCCGGCGGCGGCGCGATCGGCTGGCCGCGCGCGCGCGCCCACAGCGGGTGCGTCGACTGGAGCTGCTGCGCCGAAACCTGCTGCCCCTGCGCCGCGGGCGGTCCGACCGACGCCGCCGAGTCGGCGTCTTCCGCGTCGGACATGACCGGCACACACGCGCACTTGCTCACACGCACACGCTCCACCGTACCCCTACGCCTCCAACCCACGCTCTAATACGAGATAGCGGCTGCGTTCGCGCGCGCGTCGCTCACTGGCCGACACCAAGGAACGCGCCCACCACGTTGGGCGCCATGCCATTGGCCGCCTCGAACACGTCGTAGTAGCTCCGCATGCGCACCATGTAGAAGCTGCACTTGCCGCCGACGACGAGGTAGATGCCGCTCGGCGTGTGCCGCATCACGGTGACGTTCTTGAGGCCCTTGTTCGTGCACTGCGTGCAGATGCACCACACCGGCCCGTGGTCGCTCGCGTCGTTGTTCTCGAACAGCCCCGCATCCTCGGCGTTGTCCGTATAGTAGGCCGGCTTGAAGTCTTGGAAGTACGACTTCTTAAGCTCCATGTTGCCATTTTCGTCGAATTCGGGCGGGTCCACGTAGGGCTGCTGGTCGAAGAGGTGCTGCACCGTCGGCAGCAGCGCCCCGTCGTATGTGCCGCACAATTTCTTACGGCACCAGCTCTCGAACTTCCACCCGTAGTCGACGCGGTGGACGACGCGTTGCAGCTCGCCCTGGACCCAGACCTCGCTCGCCACGACGCCCCACTGTCTGCGCGCCGCGTTCGTGCCCAGCTTGGCGCGGATCTGCCGCCACAGCTCGTCGGGGTCGGGCTCCGCCGCGTGGAACTGCGGCTGGTCCGCGAGGCCCGGCGGCTCGTTGCGCAGCCGACCCTCCTCGTACATCTTGCGCAGCGTCTCGTGGTCGATGTCGTTCGGCACGGGCTCCTCGTCCTCCTCGCCCTCTCCGTCGCTCCCACCGCCCGAGTCGCTGAACGATGCCTCGTCCTCGCTCGACCCCTCCTCGCCCGATTCCTCCTCGCCCGATTCCTCCTCGCCCTCCTTGCCGCTCTCCTCGCCGCTCTCCTCGTAGTCGTCGTGCTCCTCGCCCTCGTCGTCGCTTGAGCCCGGCGAGGACGGGGGCGTGGGTGGATGCGGTGGCGCGCCCTTGCACAACCGCTTGCGCGGCGGCTCGGCGACGGGTGGCGGGTGGGTGCGCCATGACGGGGTGGCCGTCGCCAAGGACATGGTGGCTGTATGAGGGGTATGGGAGAGTGAGGGGGTAGTAGTGCCACGTTCACACAGACCACTCACCAGAACGTTCACACTTCCGCTCGTGCCCTACGGCGGCGTGGCGTGCAGCTCACACAGCCCCTCGACCACCTTGAATAGCGCACGCTCGCGCTGCCGGCCGCGCGCGCACTCGGCCTCCGCCTTGCGCAGCTCGGAGCGGAGCGTGTTGATCGCAACGTTCTCGTCGTTGCCGCGCGCCGCGGGCGGCGGTGGCGGCGTGGTCCCGGCCACCGGCGGCAGCTGCGACGCGTACGGCAGCCCGGCGCGCAGGCGCACCGAGTGTGCCGCCCAGTCCTCGGGTTCGCGCAGCGGGCGGAGCGCCGTGGCGCTGAACGAGGCGCGCAGACGCATGGATGGCGAGAGATCGCTCGAGCAAATAACACCCTCGGCCACGGCGGCCCACAGGTTTTTACGCGAGTCCACTAGCACCGGCACGTCCGAACGCGGCATGCGTTACTGGGTGTGTTGTATGGGGGGTGGCCCGGTCAGTTCTCGTTGGCGGCGCCGTCGTCGTCCTCCTCGTCGCTCTCGACGACGTCGATGTACACCGCGTTGGTGTCCCTGTAGTAGAACCGCGGCGGACCGAGCGGGCGCGGCGGCGCGGGGGCGGGCACGACGGGCACGATGGGCACGACGGGTAAGACGGACGCGGGCGCCGGCGCCGGCGTCGGCTCCTCCTTCTCCTCCTCCTCCTCGTTCGCACGCGCCATCGCGTCGTGCATGCGCCGGCCGTGCGCGTCGAGCATGCCCGGCGGACGCGACGGCCCCGCCGCCGAGGGCGCGTCGAAGAAGTCGTCATCGTCCTCCTGATCGCGCCGCTTGCGCTTGGCCGTCAGCCGGCGCAGCGCCTCGGCGACGCGCTCCCACACCGCCTTGCTGTTCTCGCCAGTGCTCAGCAGCGCCATCAGCCCGTCTATGGCCATGGTCAGCTCGGAGCCCGCGACGTTCTGCGCCGCCTCGATTGCGTTGCGCTTGAGCCCGCGCGCGCGCTCCTCGTCGAACGTGCGGGCGGGCATGGCGTCGACCTCGGCGCGCAGCCGCGCCGCCTCCGCCCGGCCACGCGCGCGCGCCTCCTGCAGGGCCCAGGCGCGCAGCCGGAGGAGCTGCTGCTCAAACGAGCGGCTCGTGTCGAGCCGGCGGAACAGCTCGGACGTCACCCACTCTCCAAGCCCGACAAACCATTCCTTGAGCCGCTCGATCAGCAGCTTGAGCTTGTCGACCGTCGGGTCGTCGGCAAAGAAGCGATTGATCAACTGGGTGAGGTAGCGCAGGTTTGAGTGGTTGCGCCACTCTTCAGTCATGCCGACCCGCCTGTAAATGATACCCTTGCGGGGTTGCTTGCTCGAATGGTGCTTGCTCGCCCATCCGCCGTTGCCGTTCATAGCCGTCGCCAAGGTGAGGTCTGCCAGCACAGGCAGTCGCCGGGTCATGTATGGGGGGTCCCAGGCGCAACCTACAGGCAGTTGCAGAGTCGTGTATGGGGGATCCCATGCGCAACCTACTGATGCGAGCGCGCTATGGTCTTATCCAACCTACCTAGACGACTTGAACGGTTCATTCATAACACCCGCGCTCAGCCGTTGATCGGCAGCTCTAGCGGTGGGTTGAAGCCCCATTCCCGCATCTCGTCGGCGAACTCGTTCTGGCTCCAGTAGGCCAACGCCCAGACGGCGCGGCGCAGTAGCGTATCGCTCACGTCCCACACGGTCTGCGCCTGCTTCTTGTACCGCGGCTTTGTCTCCATGTGCTGCGACGCCGTGTAACAGACGCGCAGCAACCCTTTGCACGCGGTGCGCGCCACGACGGGCTCGCGCGCGAGCGCGCTGCCGAAGCAGCCGAGTGCATTGGGCTCAGTGGCGATGAAGCCGGGGAGGCTCTCGAAGAAGTGGTCGAACCGCGCGCCCTTGAGCCCCCCGAGCGTAAAGTCGCAGCCGCACAGCGCGGCGGCGCCGGAAAGTGCGAGCATCGCGTGCAGCTTCTGCGGCGCCGACGCCATGGCCGCGCCGCCGGACGCCTTGGACCAGAGGTGCGTCTGGAGGTGGTCCTCGAGCAGCATGGTGTCGCACGCGAGAAAGGTGGCGGAGGCGTTGCCGTCGGTCGCGTCGCGGTCGCGCTTGCTCGGAGGCTCGCGCATGCAGAACAGCGAGTGCAGCGCTACGCCGTCGGCGGCGTGGTCGGGCACGAGCCGTCGCTTGGCCGTGTCGAGCAGCATGGTCATGAAGGTGTCGGTGTCGGTCGTCGAGGTGAGGCAAAGCTTGTACCGGCAGAACTCCTCGTCGCCCGCCGCCTGCAGCTCTCGCAGCCGGCTCTCGAGCGCGATTAGCTTGATGTCGCCCTCGCCGATCGGCGCCTCGTGCGCGAGCGCCTGCGCCGTCGCCGTGTCGGTGCCGTAGATGGCGGGGGTGCGCCGCTCTCCCGCCGGGACCTCGCAGCCGCGCGGGTCGGCGCCGTCGACGACGAGCACGCCCGGATCGTGCCCCGACGCGGCAAAGTTGGCCATCGCCTCCTTGAGCTTGTCGTGCACGCGGCGGATAACCTCGTCGTACAGCCGCGTCTTGAGCGCGCGGTCGGTCTTGAGCGCGTGCACGTTCGCGCACGCCTCCAGCTCGGCGCGGGTGAAGTGTGGGCCGAGCACGGCCGGCAGCACGTCGGTCGAGCACGTAACCGTGTGCTGGCGCCGCGCGGCGTCGCGCCGCGCCTGCTCCTCCTTCTTGGCCATCGTTAGGTGCTCGGGCTCGTCGAACGCCACGACGACGAGCCGACCGGCCGCGACGGCGCCCTTGCGGACGTAGCCGTAGATGATGTCGACGAACCCGTCGAGCGTGTTCACCGCTTCGGGCACCGACATCATCAGCACGTTGCCGTCGAGGAGCACGACGGCCTCGCTGCGTTCGGTGGCGCGGCGGACGCCGTCGGGCTGCAGGTGCAGCACGCCGCGCGCCACCTCCTGCAGCGTGAGGAAGCGGCGGAACGTGGGACGGCGCTCCACGCTGTCGGTACAGAACTTCTTGAACACACCCTTGGGACCGGTGTCCCCGCTCTTCAACCCCATGGTCCAGACTCGCACGCTCGCGCACGCACACATACACACACGCATGGTCGGCTTCGAAGGGTCGGTCTTAGCGGTAGCGGCCGCGCTTGCGCGCGGCGTGCGCGGCCGACGACCCAGCCGCCATCGCGCCGCCCTCCTCCTCGGCGCCGTCGTCGTCGTCGTCGATCTCCATCGCTTCATCGATGTACTCGTCCGCCTCGTCCGCCGCCGCCTCGGCCGCCTCGGCCGCCGCCGCCTCGGCCACCGCCGCCTCGGCCGCCGCCTCCGTGCGGCGCGTTTCGGCCGAGAGCAGCCCGAGCATGTACGGGTCGATGGCCGCCTCGCCGCACGCCTCGATGAAGCCGCGCGCGTCGTTGCCGGTGAGCACGTCGAGGCCCTGTCCGCGCGTCTCGGGGTAGGCGCACAGCTGCTGTGCCGTGACCTTGAGGAAGGTGAGCGCGTGCATGGGCTCAAGGTCGGTGACGGGACCGTCCTCGAGCGCCTTGATCTGCGACGGCGTCGGCACCTTGGGCATGTCCGAGCCCCACCCGAGGTTGATCATGCGCTTTGCCGCCTGGTTGCGGACGCGCGTGTAGTCCGCGCGAATCGTCGACGGCTCGAGCGCGCCGGAGACCTCGACGCCCTCCTGCAGCGTGATCCACCACTCGTACTTGCTGAGGATGCGGCGGCGCTCCT